>Ga0209064_1000795_pt1 | contig 64351 bp, 54 predicted proteins | sample Inofromicrocosms_FD_187498 | JGI IMG/M metagenome (GOLD analysis project Ga0209064, IMG submission 187498) | Mouse cecum microbial communities from Vienna, Austria - Inoculum for glucosamine and mucus D2O microcosms (SPAdes) (version 2) | ecosystem: Host-associated > Mammals > Digestive system >...
GCCAATGTTAAACTCAAGGATATAGATCTCTGGGCCAAGGAGAATCTATCTCCGAATCGGGTGGTTCTGCGTTCCAGGACACTCAATAATGCGAGTTAATTTTGGAACATAGAACTGAACACCCTATTTAATTAATAGTTTCAAGAGGCTGTCTCATCTGAGGCGGCCTTGTTTTTTGCCGTGGTATTAACAACATTTAATTTGGTATAGCAACAGCGCAATTATATAAAACATTTTTTTACGATATATGTTACTATTTATAGAAGATTAAAAATTCGCAAATGAGTCTTCATGGATATTTCCTATGTCAGAACCATGTGGAGGTGCATGGCGGATTTTATCAACAGTCTAATAACAATTGTTTACAATATCAAAACTATTCTTTTATGATTAAGGATTTAAGTTTCGCAAGTTCAACTTGCTGATTTCAGATTGTAAAATTTAGCGATATGAGCCAGTTCATCGGAATGATTGATCACAGCATCATAGACTTCTTCGTCCAGCAGGCCGAAGACTCTTGCTATTGCCGTGACCAGTTCCTGAATAATTCCCCAGATCTGTTGGACGACGGAGAGCTGGATTGTCTCTTTGGAAATATCCCGGAAAAGTCCTCCGATTGTCTCGTAGTCGCTGAAGCGTTTTGCAACAGAAAGGATATTATATTGCAGACAGCACAATGTGGCGGCGGCAATCTGAGATGCAAAGCCGGTGCTCTGGCACTTGCCGAATCCCAGGTTGGTCTTGCAATCCTTGAATACCACTTCAATAGCCCAGCGTCTGGAATATATGCGCCAGGCTTTGAAGAAATCCATTTCGGTATCGGTTGTAAGCAGGCCGTTCCACTTGCCGTGTTGTGTACGCCTCACAAGAAAGATCCTCACCGAGACCCCTCCGAACGTGGCGTCAAACATGATATAGTTGCATTTGAGCTTGCGGCTATATTTCTGCAACTTGAGTTTTTTACCAAGTTTCACAAGTGCCGGAGCCGTGAGATCCCCATGTTCGGTATGGTATTTTGTCTTGCCGTTATCGCCGACCTTTATCATGCCGAGCCAGTGGCATTTTATATGTCGGCCATGAATGAACCGAATAATCTCCTTATTGGTAAACCAACTGTCTGCCAACACATAACTAAATCTTACACCCCGGCGGATGGCACGCTTTATCATCTCTTTGGCAAGTTCTATCTTGGACATGTCGTATTCCTTCTCCCTCTGACGGAGCACCTCGCTGTCGTGTCCGGTTGTACGGCGCCGCTTGAGTTCCTTCGTGCTCATGCCGTAGTTGCCTTTCTTTCCCTTCTCCCCGACGATGGCGAAGTCAAGGAGAAGCTGCGATATTCCATCGGTGGCCGCCATGCAGAGACATTTGAAGCCAAGCACCGCCTTGTGTGCAAGATGAGAATGGACTCTTCCGATTTTTTCAATACTCCGGCCTGTCTTCTCATGGTCGGTATCGTCAAGAATCAGACATACCTCATCGGCTTTATGGTCAGAACGCAGATGTATCCGGTTCCACAGCTGTACCGATATATGCCAGAGCGCCTTTCTCCAATTTATATCGGGATTTTCCATGAACCGATAGAAGACATCCTTTCTGGCCTTGATCAACGGATCAAGTGTGCCATACTTCTGATTGCGATATGCGTTTTTGATGCTAAAGCATGGAAAAAGAAGAAGACATTGGAATACGGTCAACAACCGGTAGACGCAGTTGCGCTTGCTTGTGACGGCAAGAGTGTCGCGCTCGGTCATCTTGACCTGAGTGAGAACGGAACTTATGCTCTGCATGGCGGCTGTCATATCAGAATTTTTGAAAAAGTCTTTGATATCCGAGAGGAAAGGAGTAATTTTGTGTATCGACATGGCCTTGAGTATTTTTTGTTTGGTACCTTAAATTTACTCATTTTCTTGCAATTAGGCAAGAATCCATGTCGTTTTTTTATGACTCTACCTCTGGAAATCAGTACTTGCGAAACTTAAATTAAGGAAATGATAATTGCGGGATGTGGTGGTTTTATCGGCACCTGCGGACGTTTTCTCGTCGGGAAATGGAGTTCAGGAATGTTTCATGGGTCATTCCCGATGGGCACTTTTGCTGTCAATCTTATAGGTTGTTTCATAATTGGTTTGTTTTTTGGCCTCCTTGAAAAGGCTCATGTAATGACACCGAATGAAAATGTTCTTCTGATTACAGGTTTCTGTGGAGGTTTCACAACTTTTTCATCATTTGCTGACGACATGTGGGTGCTTGGCTCGAAAGGCGACTGGGGCACATTTGCACTCTATCTCGCGTTGAGCGTTGTGTTCGGCATACTGCTTGTATGGGGCGGACGCGCTCTTATTCGTTAATAATAGATTGTGTTAGCGTAAAATCGAATGGGATGTGAACATTGCCCGGCAATGTTCACATCCCATTCGATTTTAATCGTTGTCGTTGTCTGAAAGAGTATGATAGTCTTTCATGAAGTCAAAATATTTTTGGCAGCCTATCGCGAGTCCTATCGCACCTCCCGTAATCATGCCAATCAATACGTATGGTTCGTCAATAACACAGTATGCCATCAGCCCCAGCGTCAATATGCACAATGGTATCAATATCATCATAAACTGATGATGTCGTTTTTTGCAAGTTTTTGCAATATCCGTTACTGTCTTCACTTTCATTGTGAAGATGTCTATCTCCGACACTCGCCGGTATAGCCAGTAGTCCATGATGCTCGCAGTTGTGAAATACAAGACCATGATGGCTGTGAGTGTAATGTTTAATGTAGGTTGGTTGATTAAGCGAATCCACATAGGACAAAAAACTATGAATGCGACTGCTACGCGAGAAAAACGGAGATATCGGTTTTTAAGGCGGTCGAGAGCCGTTTTTCTTTTGTCATTTTTCATCTCTTTCAGCAATGAAGAATAGTTCTCATTTGCAGTGCAAAGCCACTCTTTGCTTCCGTCCCAAGTGTGTTTCATTTCTTCCGGTGTCATAATATTCAATATTTTTGGTTGTTTGCAATTTTGCTAAGTTTCTCCTTTATCCTTTTCAGTTTTGTGGCGACAGTGTTGCGGTTGTAGCCTGTTATATCTGCAATCTCATCATATGTCGATTCGTCAAGCTGCAGCATGATCAATGCCTTTTCATCAGGAGATAACATGGAGATAAGGTAGTGCAGCTGTTCTATTTTTTCGTTGTCTGTTTCGGAATCATCGGCAAACTCTGTTATGGAGTCGAGAGAATCAAAGTTGAATCTTTTCTTAGATTTTCTCCAGCTCGTCACGCATGTGTTAAGGCAGATTCTGTATATCCAAGTTGATATTTTGCAATCCCCTTTATATTTAGGGATCCCTCGCCAGATATTTATCAATGTGTCTTGTCGGAGGTCTTCATATTCATCTTTTGAAGAAGCGTAATAGAAGCAGATTCTGTTGATTAGTGATTCATGCTTCTTCAAAATGTCAATATAAAAAGAATCTTTCGACAAGGGAATGTCTTTCTCTTTTTCAATGCCTTCCGCAACACCCTGTTTCAATAAATGAATAAAGTTAAGTGTTGAAGTTTGGCAGACATCTGCAATGTGCTGAAAGATATTTCGGTGAGTGTAGATTATGTTGGAATAAAGTGTCACTGTTTTAAAGTTTTTCTTGATTAGACGCGAAGATAGAAAAAAAGTTTCAGACTATTTGATATTCGGTTTAAAATTATTATTTTTGTGACATCTAACAACCTCATTAATGTTTCATCATGAATAGAATAATACTGACTGTTCTTGCATTATCTATATCTTTGTTTTCGGGGGCAAAGGTGGTTAATAAAATTGAGATGCCATCAGAAGTGACTGATATATTAATTTCGGATGATGCGAAATATGCTGTTTTTTCGACTAAGCCTGACATTGGCCTTTTTAAGGCTCCTAAAAGTGAACTTGCCGTTGTCTCTATGGAATCGGGCGACACATTGTGGACTAAGAAATATCATTATCTGAATGACATTTTAATACCATCTAACCAAGGATTATTGGTGTTGAGAGAGAAGGAGGTGATATGCTATGATTATATTTCAGGAAATGAAAAGTATAAGATTAAAATATTCACCACTTACTTAGATTCAAAAAACGATAAAATCGTAGGATATTATAAGGGAAAACAGAATCAGATTGCTTGTTTCAGATTATCAGACGGCTGCAATTTATGGACTTCCAAAACAGATAAGATAAAGTCAAAAATTTGGGAAGAGGCATTGACCCAGGATTCAACCTCACTGATATTCTTCGGAGACGGCATTGAAAGAGTGAATTTAAATACCGGTGAATTGACAAGGCAAGACTTGAAGAGAAGTGTTGTGAATAAGACTGAAAATGCGGGGATGCTGGCCTTAGGAATAGCGGGGGCTGTGCTAGGAAGTCCATATGTGCTTTCTTCAACTTTGTCTGACCCTGCAAGAATTAATTCCCTTGGCTCCGATGTTGTAAGCGATAATGACGATTGCTATTATGTGTCTGGCAAGGATGGCATCTTATGTCTTGATTCAACTATGAATGTCAGATGGAGCAATTCGCTTCGGGATTATTCATGCAGTAAGGCACATATATTTTTGAATGGTGACACCCTTGAATTTCTTAATGAAGGACAAGGAATTTCGGGGGATAGATTGAAAAAATATGGTAAGCCTTTCCGTGCGTCTTTAAATAAACACACAGGTGAACTTATTGAGTTAAAAGAGTTTCCGGATAATCACGATGAGAAATTATTTGGAAAGAACATAGAATATGCCGAACAGTCAATTTACATATTCAACCCCTTTATAAAAAGATTTAGCATTAAGGAGCATAAGCCGGGAGAATATGAGGTGTATGCCGCAGATGGTAGACTGCTGACTGTCAATGATGATTTTGAGGTCATAGGCCAGACTCCTTATGAATACTATATGCACAAAATCGAAGAGTTCGAGAATGGAAAAACTATGATTTCAAAGTTTCTCGGGAGTGATAAATACTTGATAATCGACTCACACGGAAGTGTGGTAGACACAATAAGGTCAGACAACTCATTTTGTATCATACGTAGGAACATAGTTTTTACAATCGAGAATGGTTATCTTATGCTAAATGAGATAGACTGATCATCAGCTCTCTGCAAAATGCAGACGCATTCGTATTAAAAAGAGAAATGAAGGGCTATCCGCACGCCGCTTTTGTCGCATCCCGGAGTGTCTTTATATGTAAGCCGCCACACGTAGTCCACTCTAAGAAATGTCAGGATATTGTCAAGCCCTACCCCTATTTCCATGTAAGGGGTGTTCGACATGACTCTTGAGTTGGCGTCTGCTGGGAATTTATAGATATTCCGGTTTTTATCAGGATTATTCTTGTCGCTCAATCCTCCCATTAGCCCTTTGAATGTGAATGCCTCCCTGATTTTAAGTTTTTTAAGCAATGGAATGTGGTTGAACAACACTCCGTTGCCAAAATATGTGAAATCGATAGAGGCATATTGGTCATTTGCGAACTCCATTGCGTTCATTAGCGAATAACTTTCCGGCTGGATTGTGTAAGAAAGATTGGCATTAGGCCAAAGCAATGCGGGATAATAAACGCTGCTCCACACTTTCCCTGCTTTCAATATGATGTCGGCATATCCGAAGGCGGAGAACCATAACCTTTTCATTACAGACAATTCCGTGCGATTGAGAGTGAACGACGAGTTCATAAATGATTTGGGCCCGAATTCGTAGCTTAATTGAAAAATCCATGCATCCATGTTCACCGGCATACGTTGTGTGCGACCCTGAATGAATCTCTCGCCCGGAGCCCATCTTAGGGAAAGGTTGAAAGAAGCCTGTGAATAGCGAGCCTCGCTTCTGCCGTCAGGAAAGACAAATGGCAGCCACCGGGTAGATTCCTGAATCTCGTGTTTCAATCCTGCTTCGACTGAAAAATTATTGGGTAATTCAAGGATGTATCCGAATTTAGCCATGCGTTGATATGTCACAAGGATGCTTTCTTTCCTTTTGAGCGACAGAAACATGTTGTCGGAATTTGTGAAAAGATAGTGTTGGCCAATCATGTCAAGGTCATAGGAGCAAGACCCGTAAAAGCCATGTCGTGGCCATTCGTATGAATGGTTTTTCTTAGCTGCAAATGAATATTCCACATCTGCTTTGTATTTCCATTTACGGTCTTTGGTGCCATAGGCCACATATCCGGATGCAAAAAGATGAGGATTAAGAGGCGACATGGTCATGCCTCCGGCTCTGAGCCTCACTCCTTCAACCGTGTTGAAACTTATAAGCGTATTGATCGGGCCAAGATCGATTTTACTTGGCTTCCCTGTTCTTACATATCCGCTCTCCATCAGGCTAAGGAATTTTTCTGCCCAATAGAATAATGGCACTCCCCTCATCTCCCCCATCATTTTACCCATTCTCGACTCTGCCACCGTAAGCGGAACCATTCTTGCATCTTCCCAGAAACTGTCCTCCCTTGCGGTGGACTCTTCAAGAGAGAAATATCTGCCCAGCTTATTATAATAATCCGATAAATCTTTGCGTGGCTTATAACTGAAATTATTGTAAGCGGTTGTTTTCCTTCCATAAAGGCTTGGCGAACCAGACACAATTTGCATTTCAATGCACACGTCGTCATATGTCTTATGCCTGTTTCCTATGCTGTCTTTTTCAAAAGTCTGATTCACGAATAAGTTCTGCACATAGTTAAGATTTACATCCTGAGGCACTCTCATGGTTACTTTCCTTACAAACATGGTGGAGTCGCCCACAGGCACGAATATCTTCCCGTTGAATCCCATGCTTTCCGGGTTGTGCGGCACAAAACTGAGTTCCACACATTTGTCATTGCCGATATACACAGTGTCTGTGATATAATACTTGTAGAAGTCCGGACCTATTGCCGACAGCGGGCTTACAAACCTGTTTTGGAGAATAACAATGTCATTGCCGAAAATATCTACTTCCCTTATTGCGTCTTCAAGTATGATTTTAATATTTTCTTGCGACAGAACTTCGTCGAGTCCGGCATTGCGATAACCTTTGGTCACTTCCTTGTCGGTGTGCGGACTCTTGCTTGTGAGCCTTGTCGAAGACTTCTCTTTAATAATCAAATTAAGAATCCTGCTTCCTGTCCATGATGAAGTGTCGACATAGTTTTCCAGAAACTTACCTTTTTTAGATAGAAAACCTTTTGAAAAATCATGGTTGAAGTCGTTGAGGGCCAACAGTGTTTTCTCATATTTGTCATAACTGTAGTAGGACTGTTTCTGAGGGTCGTGGAGTTTCCCTTTCTCTCTGATTCTTTTTACTAAATCAACTGCGGGGTTATTCTTCTTGGAATATTTTTCTTTTTTGGGCCTGACCACCACTTCTTCGAGGTTTTGGTGTATGGGAGTTAACTTTACATTCAGAACAGTGTCATTATGCCCGATGAGCAGTATGGCTTGATTGTAGCCTGTATAGTTCACTTTCCAAACATCATTTTGTGAGGAAGTATGATATGAGAAAGCCCCTTCATTATTTGCCACTCTGTTCTCCTTGTGGTTTGATTCGCAGATTAAACTGGCAAAAGGGAGTCTTTCTCCGGTGATGGAATCTGTCACAACCCCCGAAACACTTCTTGTTTTTGCAGACATTGAGTGAATGGAGCAAAGACATAGCGCCAGCATTGCGGCGACAAACTGTAATGCCATGCAAATTCTTGAATAATAAACTGATTTGACTGAATAAATCAAAGCAAATGTCATTAAATGTGTGCAGGTTAAGCCACGTTTGGTATTCTTACATCACGTCTTTTTAGTCAACGCTTCCATTAATAGATAACGCACATTTTTCAATCTTTGTGTGATAAAACTAAACTTGTAGGTAATTTTAAGTTTTTTGAACACTTAAGAGGGGGTTGTCCATATTTTCTTGCTAAATGATGCGATGCAGTTTTGATTAATTGTGTCGGATTTGCAATATTTGTTGGAAATGCTTAAATTTGTGTCTGTGATTAGAAATCCTTTCGCAATATAAAACACACTCTATCAATGGCATTGGAAATAGAACATAAATACCTGGTGATTGGTGATGGTTATAAGAGATTAGCCTTTAAAAGACTTGAAATAAAGCAAGGCTATCTAAGCCGTCTTCCGGAAAGAACTGTCAGGGTAAGGATCTCTGACAATAAGGGTTATCTTGCAGTCAAAGGGAAAAATGACGGGAATGTTCGTCTTGAATTTGAATACGAAGTGCCATATGATGATGCAGTCAGTATGCTTGGCTTGTGTGAGGATGGCGTGATTGAGAAGACACGTCATCTTGTGGAGCACGGCGGGTTAACATGGGAGGTGGATGAGTATCATGGCTCTCGCAGTGGTCTTGTTGTTGCAGAAGTGGAGATTCCGGAATCGGGATATGATTATTCTAAGCCCGATTTTATTGGAGAAAATGTCACCGGTGACTCTCGTTATTATAATTCCAATCTTTGAAAGTAGCAAAAATTCAGAAATAGTTAATTTAAGGAAAACTATGGTCAGGTTCGATTGTGACTATATGGAGGGTGCCCACCCTGAAATTATTCAAAAATTAGTGCAGACAAATCTTGAGCAGACTCCCGGCTACGGTTTTGACAGTTACACTAAAAATGCCGAAAGGTTAATTCTCGAAGCCTGTGGCTTGAAAAATGGTCGGGTGTTTTTTCTTGTAGGGGGGACACAGACAAACGCCACTGTTATAGATGCTCTCCTTTCTCATTGTGAGGGTGTGCTGGCAACAGAGGCGGCGCATATAAATGTGCATGAGTGTGGAGCAATAGAAGCCTCCGGTCATAAGGTTATCACTCTTCCGGAGCATTCTGGCAAACTTTGCGCTGATGAAATAGAGGATTATGCCAGCCGGTTTTATGCAGATGAAACATATCCGCACATGGTTTTTCCCGGAATGGTCTACATTTCTCATCCCACAGAATATGGCACACTTTATTCCCTCTCGGAACTCGAAAGAATCAGTGAGGTGTGCCGCAGTCGAAACATCCCGTTATATCTTGATGGAGCACGTCTCGCCTATGGACTGGCATCTGCCGCGAGTGATGTCTCGCTTCAGGATATAGCACGCTTGTGCGACGCATTTTATATAGGAGGAACAAAGTGTGGTGCGCTTTTTGGTGAAGCGGTAGTAATTGCAAATCCGGCAAGAATGCCACGCTTCTTCTCTATTGTGAAGCAGCATGGTGCTCTGCTTGCAAAAGGCAGGTTGCTCGGTTTGCAATTTGAAACACTTTTCACCGACAATCTTTATTCGCGCATAGGAAGCCATGGCATAGAGATGGCAATGCGGTTGAAATTTGTATTTAAGCAGCATGGATATAAACTGTTTTTCGACTCTCCCACCAATCAGCAGTTCTTTGTGCTCCCGAATCATGTTATAGAGAGACTGAAAGAGAATGTGTCGTTTGAACTGTGGGGCGCACCGGGCCATGAAGAAACTCCTGTGAGATTTGTTACTGATTGGGCAACTAATCCCGAAAGTATCGACAATCTTGATAAATATCTGTCAGAAATCTGATAAGATTTTATGATTCGGAATTAGAGGTTGAGTGTTTGATTTAGACCTAAGACCCTGAAATTTTAAGGAGCGGGCTCAAAGCTGTAAAGATTAATGAATCATTTGCGCTTCTCAATGGCCTTCAGCATCAGTTCAAGTTCATCTCTCACATCCGACAATCTGTCGATTATCTCCATTCTTTTAGAGATGTTGCTTCGGTTAAGACGCATTTGCTCTTTGGCTGCGTCAATTTTCAACCCTCTGATTTTTACAAGATAATAGATTATGCGTAAAGTCTCGATATCATCAGGCGTATAATACCTTTGGTTTGTGGGGCTTCTAAGAGGCGATACTTCCGGAAATTCGCTTTCCCAATACCTTAAAGTTGCCTGCGACACTCCAAGGATGTCTGCCGCATCTTTTATCTTGTAATATTTCTTTGAGAGATCGGATGGTGCCATGAAAATGCTCGTTAATGAAAGTTTTGTCTTAAAGATAGATTCTTAATCCATCACATGCCCTGCATTGTCGGCCATTTGAATCATCTCGGCATACTCTTCAGGTGTAAGATCCATGAAATAATAATTCACCGGATTCTGGGCTTCACCCTTGAATCTGACCTCATAGTGAAGATGAGGCCCGATGGATTTTCCTGTAGAGCCAACCTTCCCTATAAGCTGACCGCGTTTCACATCTTCACCTTCTTTGACCAGTATGTTGCTTAGGTGAGCATATCTGGTGATATAATTAAATCCGTGGTCAATGTCGATGCAGTTGCCATAGCCGGCTTCACGTTTCGCCACTGTTACTTTTCCATCGGCTGTTGCAAAAACCGGAGTTCCTGTCGAAGCGGCAAAGTCAAGCCCTTCATGGAATTTTGTCGAGCCGTATATAGGGTCGCGTCTGTAGCCATATCCTGATGACATCGTGTAGTCTGCGATATTAATTGGCAGAACCGACGGGATGTGGTTAAGTTTGTCTTTTTGCTGCCCCATGGCTGTGCGCAGCTGGTCGAAACTTTGAACCTGGGCATAGAGTTGACGTTCCAGAAGGTCTATGCGTTGTGTCAGTTGTGTCACCAGCCTTGCGTCACTGAGTTTGCTGAGCTCTTTATAGCGCGCTTCATTGTCAAGGCCGGCCATCCTCTGCGTGGTGCTCATGGGGTCCATCTGCATCATTACCCGATAGAAATTGTCGTCACGGTCTTGAATATGTTTCATCACTTTCAGAGAATTGTCAAGGCGTCTGTTCAATATGCTGTATTGAGAACGCAATTGAGAATTCTCTGCTCTGAGATTTTCCTCAGTTGGGGAATCAAAGCAGTAGAACACTACAAAAAATATAATCACAGCAAGGAACAACGCCCTCGCCCATGTCTTTATCCATGATGCAAGACGCCCCTTTATTGACGGATACACTCTTTCAAAGTTATCGGTCTCCGGATTATATTTATAGTAAATGTTTTTAGCCAATCAACGGATTATTGTAGGTTTGATATTGCAAAATTAGCAGATTTTGAATAATTTTGCAACCAAATATTTCAAGTTTTGTTTCCACATATGCTTTGTTATGTGTTTTGTGTCAGATATATTGCGATTTAAGCCTTAACTTTCGGCAATAATGGTTTGACATTACCAATGCTTCAGAGCGCGAAACAAGTAAATTATTCGTAAAATGACATCTAACGAAATCAGAGAATCGTTCAAGTCTTTTTTCAGAGAAAAAAATCACCAGATTGTGCCTTCTGCACCGATGGTTATAAAAGACGACCCTACGCTCATGTTCACAAATGCCGGCATGAACCAGTTCAAAGACATTATTCTTGGCAATCGTGCGGCCGCATATAAAAGAGTTGCCGACAGTCAGAAATGTCTTCGTGTCTCAGGCAAGCATAATGACCTTGAAGAAGTTGGCCACGACACATATCATCACACAATGTTTGAGATGCTTGGCAACTGGTCATTTGGAGATTACTTTAAAAAAGAGGCCATCGACTGGGCGTGGGAATATCTCGTTGATGTCTTGAAACTCAATCCCGACCGCCTTTATGCCACAGTGTTTGAAGGATATGCCCCCGAGGGTCTTGAGCGTGACAATGAAGCAGCCTCATATTGGGAGAAGCATCTTCCACTTTCTCATATTATAAACGGAAACCGTCATGACAATTTCTGGGAAATGGGCGACACCGGTCCGTGCGGTCCGTGCAGTGAGATTCATATCGACCTTCGTTCCGATGAGGAGCGCAAGGCTGAAGACGGGGCGTTGCTTGTCAACAAAGATAATCCTCAGGTAATTGAGATATGGAATCTTGTGTTTATGCAGTATAACCGTAAGGCCGACGGCACGCTTGAGCCGCTTCCCGCAAAGGTGATTGACACCGGAATGGGTTTCGAGCGTCTTTGCATGGCCTTGCAAGGTAAGAAGTCTAACTACGACACTGATGTCTTCACTCCTATTATCAATGTCATCTCAAATCTCTCGGGATTGAAATATGGCAGCGATGAGAAAGTGGACATAGCAATGCGTGTTGTCGCCGACCACTTGCGCACCATCTCTTTCTCAATAGCTGATTCTCAGCTCCCGTCGAATGCCAAAGCCGGTTATGTGATTCGCAGAATCCTGCGTCGCGCAGTGCGTTATGCCTACACTTTCCTAAACCAGAAGGAAGCCTTCATGTATAAGCTCGTTGATAAGCTTGTGGAGGAGATGGGAGATTCCTATCCGGAATTGAAGGCCCAGAAAGATTTGATTAAGAAAGTAATCAAAGAGGAGGAGGATTCATTCCTTCGCACCCTTGACAACGGCATCAAACTTCTTGATTCGTTGATGGCAAAGGCCAAGTCGGAGGGAAAGTCCACTCTTTCAGGCAAGGATGCTTTTACTCTATACGACACTTATGGTTTCCCTCTCGATCTCACAGAGCTTATTCTTCGTGAAAACTCTATGGATTTGAATCTGAAAGAGTTTGACGACGAAATGAAAAAGCAGAAAGAGCGTGCAAGAAATGCGGCGGCTGTTGAGACGGGCGACTGGGTTGTAGTTGGGCCCGGTGATCAGGAGTTTGTTGGCTATGACATGACTGAATGTGCAACAAAGATTCTGAAATACCGCAAGGTGAAACAGAAAGGGAAAGAATATTATCAGATAATTCTCTCCAAGACCCCGTTCTATGCTGAAATGGGCGGACAGGTAGGCGACCGAGGCACACTGACTTCGGCCGATGGAGAAGTGATTGAAATCTTTGACACAAAACGTGAGAACAATATTGGAGTGCACCTTTCACAGAAATTGTCTTCTGACCCCTCTGCTGATTTTGTGGCAAAAATAGATGAGGCTTCCCGTGCTGCAACTTCGGCCAATCACTCTGCCACTCACTTGCTTCATGAGGCATTGCGCGAGGTGCTCGGCACGCATGTAGAGCAGAAAGGCTCATATGTGTCGCCGGAAGTTCTTCGATTTGACTTTTCTCATTTTCAGAAGGTGACGCCGGAAGAGTTGCGCAAAGTAGAGCATATTGTCAATTCTCGCATTCGCAGGGCTATGCCTTTGGAAGAGTGTCGTGAAATGCCAATCGACGAGGCCCGTAAGCTTGGGGCGATGGCACTGTTCGGTGAGAAATATGGTGATAAGGTGCGTGTCGTGAAATATGGCACTTCTGTGGAGTTATGCGGTGGCACTCATGTGGCCAATTCCGGCAATATCGGCATGGTTAGAATTTTGTCTGAAAGTTCTATTGCCGCCGGCATACGAAGAATCGAGGCTGTAAGTGCGTCGGGGGTAGAGTCTATGCTCGATGAACTTCAAGACACCATGAAAGATGTCGCTTCATTCCTCGGCAATGCATCGAATGTGAAAGTAGCCGTGGAGAAAGCTATTAAAGAGAATGCCGATCTCCGCAAACAGGTTGAGGATTTCATGGAAGAAAGAGTTCGCAACCTGTCGCTTGATCTTATCAATAATGCCAAGATTGAGAATGGTATCAAGATTTGCCGTCTTCAGGGGCCGCGTCTTCCTGAAGTTGTGAAGAACATAGCGTTCACCATTCGCAGGGAGTCGCCGGAGCATACTGTTTTTGTCGGTGCCACTTTGAGTGGTGACAACAAGCCGCTCCTTACTCTGATGATAACAGATGACATCGTTAAAGAAGGATTCAATGCATCTGCCATCGTTCGCGAAGCAGCCAAAATGATTAAGGGCGGCGGCGGCGGCCAGCCATTCTTTGCTCAGGCTGGAGGAAAAGACAAAGACGGTTTGTCGGCTGCTGCAGATAAAATGCAGTCGTTACTGAATCTTTAATATAAAAAAGAGATAGAAATATAGAAAAGAGATAGAACAACAAAGGGTTCCTTCTTGATAAAATTAATTAAGTCTGCAAATCGGGAAATAAGGTCAATTTTTCCGATTTACAGACTTAATTGCCTTTTTATTCGTTACTCATATAGTCAGCACTATTATATCTTTACTAAAAATGAAATATTATAAACTCTTTTCTTCTGCGTCATTGCTTCTTATGCCGTTGGCTGTCTTTGCCGATGGTTTTATTGTAGTCGGCAAAGATTCAAAAGTATTTGATGAACCGAATGCAAAAGGATATGTCACACTGAATCAAAAAGATGAAGAGGTGTCTGTTCTTCCCGGCATGGTATTTAAACATCATGAAAGAGCCAATGGCTGGTATGTTGTGGAATATTTTCCGGGGCTTCGCGGATACGTGTCTGAGCAGGCCAAAGCCGCAGGCTGTGTTTCTCCCAAGGCAGGTGAGTATAGCGTCAGCAACAATCCAAGTCAGAAAATTACAATTACCAACAGCAATGGCAAATGGACTGCAATTGCAGGCGATGGTTCATATTCAGGAATTTGTGAAGATAATGTGGTTGTTTTCTATGATTCTAAAAAGAATATAGCCTATTCTTTGGTTGATCTGGGAGATGGGCCTGTTATCATGTCATATGATAATTCTGTTACTAAGTTTTTCTGACATTTTCCTGCAGATGAAAGAGAAGATCAATCTATTTTTATTTAATTGAATGTTCAGAATAAACTCAACAATATGTTTTCGCGTTAAAATATGTGATAGAAACTGTGTTGAGTATGAAACTGAATATTAGAAATCTTAAAAATATCCCCGGCAGACTGTTTAACCGAAAAGTTAAGCAGAGTTGTGAATGTGCTGTCCCCGAATATGATGAGATTTATATAGTCGAGCAGCCGGGGGGGCCCGTTCAGGATGCAAGGATTATTGATGTGGAGTGTTCAGACCTTTCCGATAGCGATGACGTGAAATCAGATGTGATTGAAATCAATAATCTAATTGAGGAGATGTCAGGGGTTGAACTGAAGAAGGGATGCGCTTTGAAGGATTTTGCAGGCAGATTTGGTGAAAAGGCAGGCGAGGCAATCGGTTTTTTCAGCAATCGTGCGAATGAATTTAAGAAAAAATATACTCCAGACGGATTTATTTCCACGATAGGGAAATATGCAAAAAAAGCCGGAACTTCCGCAGTATACAGTGCCCTGCTTCTTTTTTACGCATTGCAGAATGGAAAGGTGCCTTTGAAGAAAAGAGCGCTTGCTATTGCCGCACTCGGATATTTCATTGCTCCTCTTGATTTTATTCCCGACATTATTCTGGGCGGGCTGGTTGATGATGTAGCGGTGATAATGTATGCGGTAAATACTCTTAAAGACTGCATTGACGATGAAACCAAGGCGCTCGCCAAATCTCGCCTTAACAAGTGGTTTGGCGACGTGGAAATTTCAGATATGAAAGTGCCTGCAACTTTATTGCCATCAAGAAAGTAACGTTTTAATTGTAGTAGCAATGGATATAAATGTTTCGTTCTCTGAGATTCATAATTATATAGAAAAACACTATGGGCAGGATGTGAAGCTGTCGAAAGAATCTTGCGACACTGTGCGTGTGGTGGCGTCAAAGAAGATGCTTATTAACGTAAGTGTGCCGGTGAATATCAAAATAGAAAGAGTGACCCCGAGTTCGGTCACTATCTGCTATGACGCGTTCATGGGTGTGGATTATATCATTTCAGGTGTCTTGTCATATGTTTTGGGAAAATATCCTGAAATTGCGTCCGGTGTCTTGAAGGAGAAGGATAACAGGGTGTCAGTTAATCTTGCTTTGATTGAAAAGGCGGAATCTATTATTGAGAAATTAGATTTGAAGTCGATTTCTGTAGAGGACGACGGGCTCAGGATGATTGTAAAACTGAAGTGACCCATGCTGTAGATTCGCGCAGTGGAGCCTTGCGATAAAAATCCTACTCGGATGGTTTTGATTTCTCATGTTTATCAGGCAGAAAATATTGCCCTTTTTTGTCGGTTATTGAAGAGTATCTCACCGCATGACGAGGGCAACTGTGGTAACATGCAAGACATGAGCAGCAGTCGGGCCCCCACTCCGGCCTCCCCTCTTTCATGACTATGTTTTTCATAGGACAAGCCTTTGCACATATCCCGCAACTGACACACGTTCCGGACGATGACCATTTTTTAGGATTTATTCCCCATTTCTTGAACAGCGGATATACTCCTTTCGTCTTTATCCATGCCATATTGCCTCTTGTGACATCAACTACTTTCATGTGCTGACGAATCCCTTCTGCTATCTCTTTGATTCTCGCGGGGGCTTTCTTGATTTTTTCTTCTTCTATTGCCCGTGTGTCAACATCAAAGCCGGGTAGAAGCACATAATTGTTTGGCATTATCACGCTCCATATGGAATCAAGTTTCATTCCGTTGCTTTCAATGCATCTTTGAAACATTTCAGGAGCCATTGCCGTTTCGTCTCCACATGTCATAACGCACCACACCGGCATCTGCCCTATGTTGACGATTTCTTTGAGTGACTGTGGAAGCCTGTTTATGAAATCAAGCATCACAGGGGGAACACCCCATGAATACACTGGAAAAACAAATCCAAGATATTGACCGGCCGCGATTTCTGTAGATGGATTCACGTCTGTTATAATGCGGCACTCCTCTTCCAAAATCTCAGCAAGCTTTTGCGAAACGAACCTTGAATTTCCTGTTCCTGAGAAATAATAGATCATGATACGGTAAAAATCTTAAAGATAAGTTCCTTCAGTAGCTCATATTCATTTTGAGTTGAGCCAATACCTTTGCTTTTTGCATCGTGTTCGCGCAATGCGTGAATTGCTCCGAGTGCCATCCTTGCATTATAATACCTCAATCCGTCGCGATAGTCTTTCAGCGCGTATGGTGTTTTTAGGTCAAGCTCTTGCATCAGCGACGCGTCGCCTTTGTCTTTAGTGATAGTGGCTATGAAAAGTTTTGAAAAAAAGTTGAATAGAGTGGCTGTAACCATCACTCCCGGATTCTGCTTAGGATTGCGCGAGAAATATTCTACAATCATCATTGATTTCGGATAGTCTTTTCTTGCCACTGATTTAACGAGCTCGAATGTGTTGAAATCTTTTGATATGCCGATGTTCTTCTCAATCAATTCAGGAGTTATTCGTTTCATCTCGGAACTCGATGCAACAATCAGTTTGTCGATTTCTCCAAAAAGTTTGCTCAAAGGGTTTCCGATGTAATCACACAAGAGTGAGATGGCTTTCTCGTCGATGCTGATTCCTTTAGAGGAACAATAATCTACAATTGGTCCGGCAAGTTGATAATCTTTTAGTTTATCGCTCTTGAAAACAATTGCGTCTGATTCCTTGGCACGTTTTATCAAGGCAGAAGTCGATGAAATGGAGTCACCTTTATAAGTCACGACCATCACAGTGTGGGGATTGGGATTGGCCACATATGAGGCAAGTTTGTCGAGCTGGTTTTTTGCATTCCACATAGACTGTGCCTCTTTGAGCATTACAATCTGCCTTTCCGACATCACAGGATATTGTTGCGCGCTCCCTATCACTTTCCCTATTTCAGCATCTGCGCCATAAAACACTATCGAGTTGAAATCGCGGTCCGCCTCGTCTACCACATAATTTTCCAGTGCTTTGGCAATCTGGTCGATGTAATATGCCTCTTCGCCCATAAGTATGTAAACGGGCGCGAACTGACGTTTCTTGATAGAGGTCATTATGTCTCTGAATGACGGACCTGCAGATTTTTTTGCCATGATTGTTGGTTTATGAAAGATTATATGGTGGTCTCACGCAAAAGTGGTGCAGAGAGGTTTTACAAGAATATATTTAATTATTTCTTGCTTTGAAGAATATGCCCCTGAACCTCCATAAGAAAATAAATGTGGCAATACCGCTTGCCAGAGCACCCCATGGGAACTCATCGCCGGAGGCTGTGCCGAATGTGTCGATGCCTCCATTTTCGTTTCCAAACACCAGCGGAGAGCTTGTCACCACTACAACGGAGTTGTTGAGAGCATGTGCGAATGCGGCCACCCATAGGCTTTTTGACCATATGAGCAGATAGCCGAAAAATGCGCCCATGAGCATTCGTGGTATGAATCCGAAAAACTGAAAATGGATTGCACTGAATATTATAGCCGCTACCCACACAGATATTGCTGTCCCGATGCGTGAGCGGACAAAGATGCCTTGAAGTGCGCCACGGAAAAATATCTCTTCAGAGAAACCGGTAAGAATCCCGACTATACACACGCCTGTTATTATGCCTCCTATTGATGATGATTCCAATAATTTGCGGGTGATGCCATTGTTTGATTCTTCCCATTTTCTCAAGGTTTCCTCCACTTCGTGAAGCGCTTGAGGAAAATGAATTGACGCATTCCATTCGATAATCTGGTTCATAGCCGGGAGTGCCAGCACATAGACAATTATCACCCCTGCTATGGCTTTTAATGTGGGGGCATTGTCGAGATATAGCCATCTTGAAGGAACGGGAGAAGCGAATTTTGCGGTTAGCCATGCCGGAAGACAGAATGCCAGCAGGCATTGTGTGGCGGATGATATAAACATCGCACTCCTCTCGCTTATTCCCGGAATTAAGGGGATTGCTTGAGATAAAATTGCCACGGAAAGGAGTGTTATGAAAAACACCCCGAACAATACCATAAGCCGGAATCCGGCAGAATTACTGAAAGGATTATTGTAGAGTTGTTCGTCAGACATTGAATTTCTTTCTTCTGAATACAAAGTTTCTTCCCAGATATTTCTCTCTCACCACAGGGTTCTCGGCGAGCTGTTCGCTTGTGCCTTGAAAAAGTATTTTCCCCTCAAAAAGGAGATACGCACGGTCAGTTATGCTGAGTGTCTCCGGTGCGTTATGGTCAGTGATAAGAATGCCGATATTCTTTTCTTTAAGTTTGTAGACAATTTCCTGAATGTCTTCCACAGCGATAGGGTCAACGCCGGCAAAAGGTTCATCAAGCATTATGAACTTTGGATTGATTGCAAGGCATCGCGCAATCTCCGTGCGTCGGCGTTCGCCGCCCGACAATTGGTCGCCAAGGTTTTTCCTGACCTTCTGAAGCCGGAATTCCGCAATCAGGCTTTCCAGTTTCTCCTTCTGATATTCGGCAGTGGTCGGCGTCATCTCCAAGACAGCGCGGATGTTGTTTTCTACGCTAAGCTTGCGAAACACAGAAGGCTCCTGGGCAAGATACCCGATTCCGAGTTGAGCTCGCTTATAAACCGGAAAGCCGGTTATGTCTTGATTGTTAAGAAAAATTTTCCCTTCGTTAGGGGCAATAAGGCCGGTGGTCATATAGAAAGTTGTGGTCTTTCCGGCTCCGTTAGGGCCGAGCAGGCCAACGATTTCTCCTTGTCTCACGTTGATGGAGACATGGTTGGCCACAGTGCGTTTGCCATAACGTTTCACAAGGTTCTCTGTGCGCAGAGTTCCCTCTTCGTCAATATCGGCTGAGGCTTCTATGATTTCTTCCTTGCCGGGCTCAATCTTTTCTTCCACAGCTTCGATGTGCTCATGAATCATGTCCGGCACAACTTCATTCTGCATCTCTTCTGCACTTGCGCTCTCTTCAGGAGTGAGGCCGGGTGACTTAGATCCCTTTTTGCGATTAAAAAAACTCATTTCAATCCTTTTTGTTGTTGACCCCCGGTTTGAGGAGCGAGCGTATATAGTCGGTAAGCAGCATTATGGCCACATTGTTATTGCCACCCTGCGGCACTATAAGGTCGGCGTAGCGCTTAGACGGCTCTATATAGAGTTCGTGCATTGGCTTGAGCATTTCGCGATAACGGTCGCACACCATTTCCGGAGTGCGTCCGCGTTCCACGCAATCCCTGTAGATCACTCTTATCAGGCGTTCGTCTGCATCAGCGTCAACAAACACTTTCACATCCATCATGTCTCGCAATTCTTTGTCGGTGAGCACCAATATGCCTTCAACCACTACAACATCGCGAGGCACGAGCCTTACGGTTTCTTTCAGCCTTGAGCAGGTGATGAAGTCATAAGTGGGCATTTCTACAGCCCTGCCCTCTTTTAATTCTTTCAGATGTCGGCAAAGAAGCGACCATTCAATTGAAGCAGGCTCATCATAGTTCATTTTCAACCTTTCTTCAAGAGGGATATGGGCGTTGTCTTTGTAATAAGAGTCCTGAGGAATTACAGCCACTTCGTCTTTTGGAAGCGACTCTATTATTTTTCTGACCACAGTGGTCTTTCCTGACCCTGTTCCTCCTGCGATGCCAATTACGAGCATATGTAGTGTTGCTTTTGTTTGGGGTTTAAATTGGGGGAGAGAGATAACGAATTTCGGCAAAATTAGTAAAAAAACACTTTGCGACCAAACTTTATTCAGTTTCAAACGCTCTATCAATAGTGCAGAATTGTTCTTCACTTTTTCGGTTAAGAGTGTCTATTGACAAATTTTTATTAAATTTGCAGCGAAAACAGGATTTCAATGATGTGATTCTCTTATCGCACGCGAATTCTGAACATAAATAAAGCAGAATAAAAATGGTTGTTTCTTCAATCGCTTCATTCGGACGATATTGTGTTTTCATTTCCCAGGTGTTTAAATCGCCCGACAAATGGAAAGAGTTTTTTAAACGTCTGGTGTTTGAAATCAGCAAACTTGGTGTCGATTCGATACCTCTTGTGATTATCATATCATTGTTTATAGGCGCGGTCATTACTATCCAGATGACCATCAATATTGTGTCGCCTCTGATTCCGTCATACTCCACCGGCCTTGCCACGAGAGAGATTCTTTTGCTCGAATTTTCTTCCACAATGATGAGCCTTATTCTTGCGGGAAAGGTGGGAAGTAATATCGCCTCTGAGATTGGCACCATGAGAGTGACAGAGCAGATTGACGCTCTCGACATCATGGGCATAAATTCCGCCAACTTTGTGGTGCTTCCAAAAATCATCGGATTTGTGTTGTTTGTGCCTGTGCTTTGTATCCTGTCGATGTTCATGGGCCTTGTGGGCGGATGGTTCATTGCCGAATTCACCACTATGATTTCAGTTGAAGATTATGTTTATGGCATTCAGAGTTTCTTCAACGAATGGTATGTGTGGTATGGCATAATAAAAACGCTGGTGTTTGCCTATATAATCACAAGTGTTGCTGCATATTATGGCTATTATGTGAAAGGTGGTGCGCTTGAGGTGGGTCAGGCAAGCACCAAAGCTGTCGTGTCGAGCTCGATACTCATTTTGCTCGCTGACGTTATTCTCACCAAACTTCTTCTTCAATAAATCTTTGCGGTCATGATAGAGGCAAAAAACATATCAAAATGGTTCGACGGCCAGAGAGTGTTGTATGATATTTCGGCCACTTTCGAAACAGGAAAGACAAATCTTATTATCGGTCAGAGCGGCTCCGGAAAGACAGTGTTTATGAAATGTCTGATTGGCTTGCTCACACCCGAGGAGGGGTCCATTCTTTATGACGGCAGAAAGTTCCGGTCGCTGAATGCTCAGGAAAAGCGCGATCTTAGAACTGAGATAGGAATGTTGTTTCAAGGGTCGGCTCTTTTTGACAACGAGACGGTGTTGGGAAATGTAATGTTCCCTTTGAAGATGTTTAGCAAGATGAGCCATGAGGAACAGCTTGAACGCGCACATTTCTGCATAAAGCGTGTAGGGCTTTCGGCTGCAGACGATAAGTTCCCGTCAGAAATATCCGGCGGTATGCAGAAACGCGTGGCAATCGCACGTGCCATAGCATTGAATCCGAAATATCTTTTTTGCGACGAGCCTAACTCCGGTCTTGACCCCCGCACGTCGATTATGATTGACGAACTTTTGAGCGACATCACACATGAATATGGAATGACCACAATCATCAACACCCATGACATGAACTCTGTGCTTGGAATCGGAGAGAAGATTGTGTTCATTAATAAGGGACATTGTGACTGGACCGGAACTGACAAGACAATATTCAGAAGCAAAAGCCAATCACTAAATGAATTTGTATTTGCTTCCAAACTATTTCAGGAAGTGAAAAAATTCTTAGAGAGAGAGTATGAGTCTGATTAAAATCTCTGAGAAAATCCCTTTCACCTCTTCAAAATCCAAGATCCTGCCTGTTTCTGCTTTCATTGACGTCACTCCTTTGTCGGTGAATCCACATGGATTTATCATTGAAAAAGCCGATAAATCGGTGTTTACATTCAATGCCAGTCCATGCATGGTGCAAAAGCGAGAGCATTTTACGCCCAAGGCGCAAATTTTTTTCTCACAGCCGGCCTTCTCTCCTACCCAAACTCCGGAGGCTCCCTCAATCCGGCCTCCTGTGATGCCATATTGTGCAATTGTCCTAATCACTGATTCTTCGAGCAGATTGACATAACCCTTCACTCCCAACCTGTGGTTTTCAAGGTCAAGTATCGGATATGCCACAAGTTGTCCGGGGCCGTGATATGTGACATCCCCCCACGCTCAATATGGAAGCAATCTATTCCTTCTCTGTCCATTATGGAGGCTGGAATAAGAAGATTCGATTCTTTTGCGTGCTTGCCTAAGGTTATCACAGGGGTATGCTCCACAAGCAGCAGATACTCCTTTTGCGGTTTGTTGCCCTGTTTTTTCTGCGCCACCATTTTGTTGAAAATAGTATGCTGCAAATCCCAGACTTCCTTGTATGGGCGCAATCCAAGGTCGATTGTTTCAATGCACATGGCGTTCTGCATGATAACTTGATCTCACCATCGGGCTGCTTTCGATATGGCGGAATCCCTTTTCTTTGCCAATTCTTCCGTATTCGGCAAAGGTGTCCGGATGCACATATTCTTGCAATGGATAGTTATTCTTTGTCGGTTGCAGGTATTGGCCGATTGTCATTACTTCACAACCGGCAGATAGAAGGTCATCCATGGTTTCCAATATTTCGTCTCTGGTCTCACCCAGCCCGAGCATTATTCCGGATTTTGACCTTATTCCTTTTGATGCGATATGCCTGATTACCTTTAGAGAGTTTTCATATGTGGCAAATGTCCTGACTTCCGGCGTAAGTCTCCTGACGGTTTCCAAATTGTGGGATATCACATCCGGCCTCTCTGCAATTATCATGTCTACAAGCTCAAGTTTGCCTTGGAAATCAGGAATTAACACTTCCATAGTAACTCCGGGACATTCCTGTTTCAGTCTGCGAATCATCAGTGCCCAATGGGCGGCGCCTAAATCTGCAAGGTCGTCACGGTCTACAGAGGTTATTACTATATGTTTCAGATTTAACTGTTTTATAGAATCTACAATTCCCTCTATCTCTTTAGGGTCAAGCGGCAAAGGCTTTCCGGTTGGCACATTGCAGAATTTACAATTTCTTGTGCAAATATTGCCGCCAATCATAAAAGTGGCAGTGCCGCTACCCCAGCATTCCGCACGGTTCGGACACATGCCGCTGCTGCAAATAGTGTGAAGATGTTTTTCATTAAGCAACCCTACTACCTGGCTGGTTTTAAAACCCTTGGGTAATTTAATTTTCAGCCAGTCCGGTTTTCTTCGGAAATCTGCTTTATGTAGGCCTATAAGAGAGTCGTTAGGTTTATTATATTCTTTGTTCATTTGGTGTCTTATTTATGTCAGCGTGTATAATTACATGTGCCTTATGACACAAAATTAGTCAATCATATTCGCTTGCCAAAATTATTGCCGAAATAATAATTTATGTTTTTAAACATGAAAATAGTTATTTGATGTAATTATGAATAAAGTACAATTTAAAAGGATTATTCATGTCGTAAATTCCTGAAAAAAATCTTTTGTTTTATAAATTAGCTGTCCACATTTAATCCTTTATTGCCATTTGCAGTCTAACAGATAAATAAATTTCTATAATATGTTGTGAATAATATGAAATAAAATTTGTAATTTAGCGGAGTAATAGCCCTAAGGGCCTAAAAATTGAAACCTGTTAAAATAACAAGATATGTTTAAAAAAACTTTTTTAATGGCCACGGTAGCCTTGTCAGCGCTTGCCGCATCAGCCGCAATTCCTTCTGTCACTCTGAAAGACATGAACGGGAAAACTGTCGACACTGCCACGCTAAGCAATGATGGCAAGCCTTTTGTAATTGACTTTTGGGCCACATGGTGCAAGCCTTGTGTACGCGAGCTCAAAGCAATTGCCGATGTCTACGACGAATGGGTGGAAGAGACCGGAGTGAAGATTTACGCAGTAAGTCTTGACGAGGCTCAGAACGAGCAGAGAGTTAAGCCGTTTGTTGAAAACAAGGGCTGGGAATATGAAGTGCTCCTCGACCCTAACGGCGATTTCAAGCGCCAGCTTGGCGTGAGCGATCCCCCGCATGTGTTTGTTGTTGACGGCGAGGGAAATATCGTCTGGAATCATCAGGGTTATGTCGACGGCGGAGAGGAAGAGATTCTTGAGGCTGTCAAGAAAGCAATGAAATAATGTTTCTTTGAATTGAAACGGGAGATGTGGTGGCATTTAATGCCTGCCACATCCCCCGCATTTTATTTTCCAATAGGTCGGCAAGAACAATCCGACTTCTTGAAACGAATTTTTTTACAATAATCATGCAGCCAAACATCAAGACACGACTGTCTCTCCCGATTCTTGTGGCCGCCGCTTCTTTGCCTTTATGTTCTGCGGCCCAGGACATGTTGCCGGGCGATACGGTGACAGTCACTACGAAAACAAATGTAACCACCACTGTTTCCGGCTCAGATGTGAGTTCCACCACGAGCAATATTTCTACAGTGGAAAGCAAAAAGAAGAATAACTGGCTTAGCAAAGTCCGCGCAACAGGAGCTATCCAGACAGAATTCTTGATCCCCTATAACTTCAAAGGCGAAAGAACCGGCGACAAGACTGTGTATGAGAAAGACGTGCTTAATAACACATATTTCGACCTCACTGTCAATGCTCCATACATTTCAATCGGTGCACGTTTCCAGTGGACTAAATGGCCTCTTCCCGGCTATAATAAAGGTTTTGGCGGATGGGGTGTGCCTTATATATGGGCAACCGGAAGCTATAAGTGCTGGCAGCTCACAGTGGGCGACTTCTATGAGCAGTTCGGCTCCGGCTTGATCTTAAGAACATATCAGGAGCGCAGCCTTGGAGTTGACAATGCAATCAGAGGCGGTCGATTCAAAATCAATCCGGGCGGCGGTGTGCATGTGACAGCCCTTGCCGGCAAGCAGCGCCGTTTCTGGGAATGGAACTCATCATGGCTGTGGGGCGCAGATGCCGAGTGGGAGCTTAATGATGCTTTTAAAGAGAAATTCGGCAATGACTACGGTCTTACTATCGGAGCTTCGTATGTGGGCAAGCATGACCCTGATGAACAGATCTTGTATAACGGGCCGACAGATTTGATACCCAACTATGACCCGTCGAAAAACTATTATCTCAATCTGCCGCTGAATGTGGCCGCTTTCGACGGGCGTGTGAAATTGCGAGCCCACGACTTCAATTTCCTTGCGGAATTTGCAACTAAGAGCGCAGACCCCGTTTCGCTCTACAACTATAATTACCGCAAGGGTAATGCAGTCCTTCTTTCAGGAACATATTCTAACAAGGGTTTCTCGGCAATGCTTCAGGCAAAGAGAAGCGAGAATATGGACTTCCGAAGCAAGCGCCTCATTGACGGCGACTATCTGATTTCAAGTTTCGTGAATCATATGCCGGCCTTCACAATGACTCAGACTTATGCACTTGCGGCTATGTATCCGTATGCCACACAGTCTGAGGGAGAATGGGCATTCCAGGCTGACGTGCGTTATCTGTTTAAAAAGAAAACCCCGCTCGGCGGCAAATATGGCACAAACGTTAGACTCAGTGCCAGCTACATCTCCGGTCTTGACTATAATCTTCCTCCGGGAAAGACTTACAAGGATAAGGTTGTAGGCTCTAACGACTTCGGCGCTCCGTTCTGGAAGATTGGTTCGCTTTATTACGCTGATTTGAACTTTGAATTGAACAAGAAACTTTCTCGTAAATTCCAGTTCACATTGTTTTATCTGTTCCAGAAGTATAATCAAGCGATTGTGGAGCAACATGGAGGCATGGTGACAAGCAATATTTTTGTAGGAGAGGGTCAATGGAAGATTGCGAAGAAAACGCAGCTCCGTTTTGAGGCGCAGTATCTTCACACCAAGCAGGACAAGGGCGACTGGATCGCCGGTTTGCTTGAGCTTTCACTTGCTCCACACTGGATGATTACAGTGTCTGACAGCTACAACAGCGGAAAAGGCAATAACTATTATGAAGTGCTCGGCACATACGCCTATAAAGCAAACCGCTTCACTTTCGGTTATGGCAAAGTGAAAGAGGGATTCAACTGTTCGGGAGGCGTATGCCGTTGGGTGCCTCAGACAGAAGGCTTTAAAGTCACATATAATTATACATTCTAATTGCGACCAATAGAAAAAGATGAAATCAATATATAATATATTATTTGCAGCATCTCTCTGTGGGGCAGGTTTCCTGGTGTCATGCGACAATATCAGTGAAGAGGATAGGTACATACCTGTTGACAAACCGGTGCTCCCTCCCCATTCAGTGGCAAAGACAGTGCTTGTGCAGGAATTCACCGGTGTACAATGTGTGAACTGCCCTACCGGCGCAGAAGAAATGCATAAGGCACAGGAGCAGTACCCCGGTCAGGTTATTGTGGTAGGGATGCACCCTTACGTAGATGCCTACACAAAGCCGTTTAATATCGACATGAGATGCCAGGAGGCTGAAGTCATGTATGAGGCATATAAGCCAAAAGCTTTCCCTTGCGCAGTTTTTAATGGGACAACAATGTCTACCTCAGTGAACTATTGGCTCACAACTGTAACAAATTTAGTGGCAGAAGAGGCGCATATGACTATAGACGCATCTTGCGATTATGATGAGTCTAACCGTAATCTTAAAGTGGATTACGCAATTAACTTCACATCCGATGTCAACAAGGATTTGAGCGTGATGGTGTGGATAATGGAGAATAATATCGTTGGGCCTCAGCTTACTACAAATGGGCCTAATCCCATATACGTTCATAACCATATCCTTCGTGCATCTCTTAACGGTGATTGGGGTCAGAAACTCGGCACTTCCTTCAAAAATGGTCAGACAATTGATGGATCTGCATCCATCTCACTGTATAATGGAGAAGACGGACCTCTCAAACCTGCGTGGGTGGCTGAGAACTGCCAGGTTGTTGTCTGGGTGTTTGAGACAGGCTCCAAGGCTGTTGAGCAAGCCACTTTGGCCGACGTGATTCCTGTAGTCACTCCGGAACCGGGGCCGGATGAGGAGCCGGGCGATGAGGAATGATCTATTTATGAAACCTAATAAAGTATCATAACAAACACATGAAAAAGTATTTTCTAACATTAACCTTGCTCGTATTTGCAGTGGCGGCTTTCGCGGCTGACGCTGTGAGCTGGAGCTATCGTCTTGTAGGCGATAACACCGCTTCGCCTGCTATCGAGGCAACAGCAACGGTTACTCCGGGTTATCACCTATATTCTCAGGATAACCCTGCGGGCGGTTCAAACCCCCTTGTGTTCTATTTCGATTTGAAAGGTTGCACACTCGATGGTAAGACTGTGCCAAACAAGGCTTACACAAAAGAGTTTGACGACACATTTGAGGTAGACCAGCATTTCTATACAGGCACCGTGACTTTCACTCAGAAACTCAAGCCGACCGACAAGAATTTCTCTGTAGACGTAGAAATCAAAGGACAGGCTTGCAATGACTCAGGGTGTGTGCAGATTTTCGGTTCTCATTCTTTCAAGGGCACTTCTCCTGTAGCTGCCGCAAAGGAAGAGACAGCGGAAGAGGCTAAAAAAGATGCGGAAGAGGCCAGCGTTGATGCACTTGCAGAGATGACAGACTCTCTTCAGCGTTCAGAAGGATTCATGACTCCCGCCGCCAACCTCAGCGGTGTCAGTGCCGATCAGTCATGGTGGGAGAATGTTGAGGCTGAACTTAAGGTGTTTTCCGACGATCCTGACCAGCAGGGCCGCTCGCTGTGGTACATATTCATTGCCGGCTTTATCGGCGGTCTCATCGCTTTGGTGACACCCTGCGTATGGCCAATGATTCCGATGACAGTAAGTTTCTTCCTCAAACAGAACAAATCGAAGAAGAAATCAGTGATGACTGCCGTTGTGTATGGCCTTTCAATCATTGTGATCTATGTCGCACTCGGATTGATTGTAACAGCGCTCTTCGGCGCTTCTGCCTTGAATGAACTTGCAACAAGCGCGCTGTTCAACATCATCTTCTTCCTCCTTCTCGTTGTGTTTGCAATCTCTTTCATGGGTGGTTTCGAGCTTACGCTCCCCTCTTCATGGACTAATAAGATGGACTCAAAGGTTGATGCCACTACAGGCTATCTGAGCATCTTCTTCATGGCGTTCACCCTCGTGCTCGTGTCTTTCTCTTGCACCGGCCCGATCATCGGCACACTCCTTGTGGAGGCCGCCGCTACATCCAATTTCGTTTCTCCGGCAATTGGCATGTTCGGTTTCGCACTCGCGCTCGCGCTCCCCTTCTCTATTTTTGCGATGTTCCCGACAATGCTCAAGTCTATGCCTAAGAGCGGCGGCTGGATGAACACAGTGAAGGTGGTTCTCGGCTTCCTTGAGCTTGCCCTCGCGCTGAAGTTCCTCTCTGTTGCCGACCTTGCTTATGGATGGCGCATTCTCGACCGTGAAGTGTTCGTGTCACTCTGGATTGTTATCTTTGCTCTTCTCGGAGTGTATCTTCTCGGAAAGATTACTTTCCCTCACGATGATAAGGTAGAAAAAGTAAGCGTGACCCGCTTCATGCTTGCCTGCATATCATTCGCATTTGCAATCTATATGCTTCCCGGCCTTTGGGGCGCTCCTCTCAAGAGCATCAGCGCATTCTCACCGCCGATTTCCACTCAGGACTTCTCTCTCTATGAAGGCGACGTTCATGCACAGGTTGACGACTATGAAGAGGGCATGAAGCTTGCTCAGCAGCTTGGCAAGCCGGTGCTTGTGGATTTCTCAGGCTATGGCTGCGTGAACTGCCGCAAGATGGAGGCTGCTGTGTGGACCGATCCCGAGGTGAAGGCTTCGATCGACAACGATTTTGTGCTTATCACTCTCATGGTAGACGAAAAGAAGGCTCTTCCCGAACCTATCAAGGTGACAGAAAAAGACGGCACAGTTCGCACGCTTCGCACATATGGCGACAAGTGGAGTTATCTGCAGCGCTCTAAGTTTGGCGCTAACGCCCAGCCGTTCCATGTGATTGTGGACAACAATGGCAAGCCTTTGGCTCCCGCGTTTGTCTACAAAGAAGACATCCCGGGCTATAAGCGTTTCCTCAATCAGGGTATTGAGAACTACAAGAAGTAATCAAATCCGGTTATAACCTTCCTTAAAGGGTTGCCCATGCAATTATGGGCAACCCTTTTTCGTTATTTTATCATGGGAAATTGTAGAAACAGAATCGCGTTTTTTATAGCGGCATCTATGGCGCTGTCATTCTTTTCTGAAGCCGAGGCTTCTTCGCCAAAATATGAGGCATTGGCAGATTCTGCCGATAATTATATAAGGAGAGAAAAATGGGAGGAGGCGGAAAGAGTGATTATATCGGCTCTGAAACTGGAGCCGGGCAATTTTGCCAATTCTCTTCTATTTTCAAATCTCGGAGTGGTGCGCACCAACCAAGGGAGATATGACGAGGCTCTGGAGGCATTCGACCTTGGAGTGTCGGTTGCGCCAAGGGCATCGGTGATACGCACGAACAGGGCGCGTACATATCTGCTTATGTCGAGATATGATGAAGCACTTGAGGATTTGAACGTGTCGCTCGGAATCGATTCTGTGCAGGAGTGGCCTCTGAGTATGCGCGGGCTTTTGCTTATGAATAAAAATGACTTCGAGGGCGCACGCAAAGATTTCATGCTTCTTGCAAAAAAATTTCCTCAAAATGAATCTTCAATGGCCGGATTGGCCTATATTGCAGAGCGTGAAGGAAAATTTGAGGATGCGTTGCGATATTTTGATGAGTCGCTTTCGATAAGAGATTTGCCTGAGACTCATTATTCAAGCATATTGCTGAAGATTCGTCTTGACCGATATAGCGAAGCTTCGGAAGAATTAAGAGGCTGCATATCGAAATATCCGGAAGATGCTATGTTTTATCTTTTCAGAGGATATCTGCACAAACTAAACTATAGAAACGAAGAAGCCGCGGCTGATAAAAAAATTGCACTCGATAAAGGTCTTGATCCACAGATTGTTGAGCAATACATCCCGCGTTGATGTTCATAAGTCGGCTGAAAAATGTAGCGTAGTACAAAAATTATTATTAATTTTGCAATCGCAAATCTGAAAAAGAGATGCCGTCTAACAGGTCATGAATAATCTTTTCAAACATATAGAATATCTTTTGTTGCGCAATGATTGCGTGATAGTGCCCGGTTTCGGAGCATTTATCGCTACAAACTTGCCGGCAAGAATAGACTATGAAAAAGGAGAGATTTTACCTCCCGCCCGCCAGGTAATGTTTAATCAGGCAGTCTCGATGGAAGACGGTCTTTTAGCTAATTCTTATGTGCGCAAGTCAGGAGTGTCGTTTGACGATGCTCGGCAGATAATTGCAAGAGAAGTAGGCATATTGAAGAGTTTTCTTGCAGAGAAGAGAGTTATTCAGGTTGGTAATCTCGGCTCGCTTCTGCTTGGACAAGAGGACAATGTTATTTTTAAACCGGGCTTAAAAGCGGTTTCTTCTGTCATTAAAGAGGGCTTTCCTGTGGTCTGCGTTCGTCGAGAGGCGGAAGAAGTTATTGGGCAGGAGCCGGTAATTGATAAAGTGACTTTTGCGAAGAATAATGAACCGGCAATAAGTTCGCATGATTATAAAACTGAAGATTCATACTATCGGTTCAAGGTTAGAAAAACATTGTCTAAGGTTGCAGTGGCGGTTGTGTTGTCGGCAGTTCTTGCTCTTACGTTCATGCTGAATCCCCTCCCCTCCGGCAATCATGAACAACGGGCTTCGGTTGTGCCTGTAGAGGCTCTGATTCCTTCAAGAAATTGTGAAACGACAAAAATAGACTCTGCTGTTACCGTAGTTGAGGAAGAGATTCGCAAGGAAGAATCCTTGCCCGCTCATTATCTGATTGTGGCTACTTTCAAATCGGAAATTGATGCAAACAGTTATGTGGAAAAATATTCTACAGATGAGTTTCCGTTGATTTCCGTTCCTTCTAAAAAAGTAACAAGGGTGGCGGTGGCATTTTCAGATGACAAGGTGGAACTTTTATCCAGATTGAATTCAACGCAGATACATTCAAGATTCCCTAACGCTTGGGTATGGTCTCGCATCTGATGTAGACTTGAACTTGTAAACCATAATCTGTATTCTTTGTTTTATAATAGGAATACAATTTTATGTCTGTTTATAAAATCTATTGATATGTTAAAAGAGGTAAAGACCCGTCCAGTGGTAGCGCCACATCCTGTGTTGATTATAGGCACATATGACAAAGACGGCAATCCTGATGCCATGAATGTGGCATGGGGCGGCCAGTGTTGGGACAAGCAGATCGCCATAAATATTTCATCAAGCCATAAAACGACTGAAAACATTCGACTAAAGAAATGTTTCACTGTCCATATTGGCGATGAAGAAAGAGTGGCTCTTGCAGATTATGTAGGAATCGTGTCCGGCCATGATGAGGAGAAGATGAGAAGAGTGCATGCTTCTGCCAAGCGAGGCAATATCGTTGACGCTCCAATCATACAAGAATTTGTGCTGGCAATGGAGTGCAAACTTGTCTCTATAACCGATAATGGCGACGAAGGAGTGCGCATTGTCGGCGAAGTGGTAAGAACTGTGGCCGATGATTCTGTAATTGATGACAAAGGGAGAATCGACTATTCTCGGTTGCGTCCGATTGTGTTTGATTCCGAGCACAATGTCTATAGAGGATTGGGGCCGGAGATTGCCAAGGCGTTTCAGGTTGGCAAAGAATTGAAATAAAATTTCATACACACATATATATAACATATATAACAGCCTTCGCCGCTATGAAGCGAAGGCTGTTTTAAAATATTCAGATTTGAAAATTATCTATAATAAAATAATACCTTTCGGCAAGAATTTTTATGCCATAAATCTTTTTGGAGTATTGTTTGCGAAAGGGACTTGCAATGCAGTTGTGTTGAATCATGAAAGAATCCACACAAAGCAGATTAAGGAGCTTCTGTATGTTCCGTTCTATTTGTTTTATGTGCTGGAATGGATTTTCAGGGTGTTTCAATATAGAAATTTTATGAAGGCTTACCGCAATATATCTTTTGAAAGGGAAGCCTATTCATGCCAGTCTGACTTGAAATATGTAGCCGGCAGGAAGCCATTTTCTTTTATGAACTATTTATAGCGCTTCTTGCTCCTTTTTTTGAGGAGTTCGCTCTGCGTTCCATCCGGCAAAAAATCATTGCAGGAAAAGAGAGATTGGGTCTCAATCCTCCGGCAAGGTGAGTTTGAATACGAGTCTTTGCACGCCGTCTTGAAAGCGATTGCTTGTGATTCTGAACTCCCCTATCTCGCCAGTATGTTCTACATGCAATCCGGCGCAAAGACACTGGTCGTAGTCGCCGATTTTAATCACCCTTAAGGTTTGTGAGGCATCTTCAGGGAGTCTGCTCATGTCAAAGCGTCTCATGGCTTCTTCGTGAGAAATGAACTCTTCAGAAACTTTCACGTCTTCTTTGACAATGGTGTTGATATAATCTTCCAGGCTCTTGATTTCATCGGCAGTGAGAGCATTGTCGAGGTGATAGTCAAGTTTTGATTTCTTTCTTTCGAGGTGAGCTGAGAAAGCTCTGCCGCAACTATATCTGCGAGCCATCTCTCCATTTAAGAGATGCTCTGCGGTGTGCATAGGCGGAAACTCCTGTTTATTGTGTTCGTTAAGTATCATAAAAATGAGCAGGAATCTTTGCTTTATAAAAACAGTTATTAAAACAAAAAAACCGAGAGCACTCAGAAGAATACTCTCGGTTTTGTGTCCAAGATGAGACTCGAACTCACACAGCCTACCGGCCACTACCCCCTCAAAGTAGCGCGTCTACCAATTCCGCCACCTGGACAAATGATTGAAAGGTTTGAGCGAAAAACGGGACTCGAACCCGCGACCCCGACCTTGGCAAGGTCGTGCTCTACCAACTGAGCTATTTTCGCAGTTGAGAAAGAGTTTCCTTTCAATCAGTATTTCAAAGAACTTTGAGCGAAAAACGGGACTCGAACCCGCGACCCCGACCTTGGCAAGGTCGTGCTCTACCAACTGAGCTATTTTCGCGTTATGCTTGAATTTTAGTCACTTGAGAACCATGTTTGTTTCTCATTTGCGATGCAAAGTTACAACGATATTTTGAACTGTGCAAATTTTTTTGTTAATTTTTTCAGATTATTTGCTCTTGATTTTACAATTATTTGATTCTCATATTGATGCTGCATATATTTTTTTTGAGAATCAGCAGCCGGTTTTAGATGTTTCCGAGGTGAATTTCGAGAATCAGCCGCTGATAGAACATGAAATTGTTTTTTGCAAAGTTAAAATTTAATTGGGCCTCAAGTTCCATATATTTGTTTCTGATAATTTTTGCGTAGATGTCAGTCCGGTTGTAGAAACTCGACCGATAGTATGATTCCCCTTGATAAAGGAGAGTTCCGAATTTTGAATATAGCGGAAACAGTTCGCCGCCCGCATAGAGGGAGTTTTTCAGACCGAGGAACCTCCATTCAAATGTAGTGTCGAGCCAGAATCCTCCAGGTGTTTTCCATCCGTTATATTCGCGATACCTCTCAATTGTGAGCAGGGCGCCTGTTTTGATAACAAGACTGTCTAAAAATGTTTTTTTGCTAAGGTCTACTCCGACGAAAGGGTTCGCAAGAAAATTGTCGACGATGCTTTCATCGTCCGATGGGTGTTTGGTCTTGGCAAAATGGTTCATCAGAAGGTGCGCGCCCATAAGAAAGGCCTTATTATTCGGCCGCCATTCTCCATGAAATGCCACATTGAAAGCCTCGCGTTTGGTTTCTGTCTGATGCTGGCGCCAATCTAAGTAGGCATCAAAAAATCCGTTCGTATGGGTGTATTGTACGAGTGCTCCTCTGATGTTTTTTTGAAAATATGCTAAAGAGTCGCACCAGAGGAACCCGGGCAGAGGCTCTTTTAGTTGTGTGCGAGGGAACATTCCCATCGAAAACTTCCAAGAGTCTGATTCATGCCTATAATAAAGAGTGGGAACAATTTTTGAGTTTTTAACGCCATTTTCCAGTGGTTGTGTCCACACGGCTCCCCCTGCGATTCTATCGTGAGGGGTGAATCGCAATCCAATCTCAGGCGCAAATGTGACGAGAAAAAATGTTTTGTCGTCATACATTTTGTCGTCGCCCTCCCTATTGTCGAACACAGAGCCAAGGTCAATGCTCCAAGTGGGTTCAATCGAAAAAACAGAAGCGGGAAACGCACATAACAGCAAAATGGAACACATTAAATAATGCAATCTATTGCTCATGATTTTTAGTAATTTAGATATTTTCAGGTTAGTAATGACGGTGCAAAGTTATAAAAAATATTATTAAAAATTTGCAAGATTCAACAAAAGGTTGTAACTTTGCACCGCAAATCAGCAAAAGAGTTTGCTGAGAGCAAACATAATGAAATGTCCAGGTGGCGGAATTGGTAGACGCGCTACTTTGAGGGGGTAGTGGCCGGTAGGCTGTGTGAGTTCGAGTCTCATCTTGGACACTTTTAAATGCGAAAATAGCTCAGTTGGTAGAGCACGACCTTGCCAAGGTCGGGGTCGCGGGTTCGAGTCCCGTTTTTCGCTCCAACCCTAATTATTCGTCGGTGCCGGAACCGACAATTATGATGTCCAGGTGGCGGAATTGGTAGACGCGCTACTTTGAGGGGGTAGTGGCCGGTAGGCTGTGTGAGTTCGAGTCTCATCTTGGACACAAAAAAAGAGCAGTAATTTTTACTGCTCTTTTTTTGTAGGTTATATTGAAGGGAGTTGCCAGCCGCCGCCGAGTGCTTTGTAGAGGTTTACGAGTGCGATATATTCATCGCGAAGCGCGTTGCTGAGACTTATCTGTGCATCGAAGTATTTGCGCTGCGCATCGAGCACATCAAGATAATTCAATGAGCCGGCCCTGTATTGGAGATGCGCAAGGTTGACATATTTCAAAGCAGCCTCGCGTAGCGAAAGTTTTAGCCCATACGTTTCCTGGTATTTCTGATAGGCGGTAAGAGCATTATTCACTTCGGTGAACGCTTCAATCACTGTTTGCTCATATGTGTAGCGTGCCTGGTCATATTCGGCTATAGCCGCTTCATATTGTTTTTTCTTTTTCCCGAAGTCAAATATGGTGCCTGCAATGCTCCCTATCACATATGAATAAGGAGATTTTAGAAAATCTGTCAGTTGCTCGTTCTCAAACCCCCCTGTTAGATTTATCTTGAAATTAGGGAATCTGTTTGCATAAGTGAGCCCGACATTAGCCATGGCAGAAGCCATTCTTTGCTCGGCCGCCCTTATGTCGGGGCGACGCTGAAGAAGGCTCGACGGTATTCCGGAAGGCACTTTTTCCGGGAGCATGACATTGATGTATAATGCTCCCCGTTGCAAGTCCTCTTTAGGAAACTCCCCCATTAGAAGTGTGATTGCATTGCGGGCGACATTAAATTCACGTTCGAGATTCGGAATGAGCGATGCCGTTGTGGCATACTCCACCACTGCCTGCTGATATACCGTTTCCGGTGTCAGTCCCCCTTCAAAGCGCAGCCTTGCCTGCTCAAGAGCCTCGCTTCTTGTGCGTAATGTCTCGTTAACGATGATCAGTTCATTGTCTAAAGCCACAAGACGAAAGTATGCCTCTGCAAGTTCGGCCACAAGGCTCATCTGCATGGCACGCATCTCTTCTACCGTTGCCAGATAATTTGACATCCCTTTACGCTTTGCCCATGAAACAGCGCCCCACAGATTCACTTCCCAGTTAAGAGACAGCTTAAGAGAATATTCCTGCCCGGACTTCACCCCTGCCCCATTGTAGTCTGTGGTTTCATTGTCGCCGCTCACGATTCCGGTAATATCCGGATACCATCTTGCCTTGTCTATGCCGTATAATGCCCTCGCCTCTTCCACTCGTGATGCTGCCTTGAGAAAATCTTTATTGTTTTCAAGAGCGCGCTCAATAAGATTGCAGAGAGTGGTGTCGCTGTAGAATTCATACCATCTGATGTCGGCTATGCTTAAAGTGTCGTCAGGTGCTGACATGAGCTCCGAATATGAGGCAGGCATTGCTATATCCGACTTTTGAAGATTTTTCACGCCTCCGCATCCGCATAGAACCAAAGGCAGTGCGGCGAGTTTAATGATTCTTTTCATCGAGTGCATTTTTTTTAGATGAAACAGAGGATTTAATTGTTTTAGTGGCACGGTCTATCATAACAAAGAAGAATGGAACAAATACAATGCCTACTGTAATTGCGACAAGCATTCCGAAAAACACTCCTGTGCCGATGTCTTTTCGAGCGGCAGACCCGGGTCCCGAAGCAATAATAAGCGGTATAAGGCCGAGCATGAAAGCAAGCGAAGTCATTACTATTGGGCGAAACCTCATGCTTGCCGCCTTCAAGGCCGCTTCAACTGCGTCCATTCCTTTGTCTGCTTCTTCTTTTGCAAATTCCACAATGAGAATTGCGTTCTTGGCAACAAGACCGACAAGCATCACAAGACCGATTTGAAAGTATATATTGTTTTCCAGTCCGCATATCCAGATTCCGAGATAGGCGCCTACTCCGGCAACGGGCAAGGAAAGAATCACTGCCAATGGCACTGTCCAGCTTTCATAGAGCGCGGCAAGCACAAGAAACACGAATAGAAATGCAAGCCCTAAGACAAGGGCTGTGCTTCCGCTTTCATGTTTTTCCTGATAAGAGAGCCCGCTCCACTCCACTCCAATATTATCTGGGAGATGAGTCTTGACTATTTCATAAAGCCTGTCCATGGCCTGTCCTGTGCTGTAGCCGCTTCCCGCTTGGCCGGAAATTGTGGCGGAATTAAACATATTGAAACGTGATATTGTGCCGGGGCCTGTGGTGTAGCGCGAGGACCCAAGAGAAGATATTGGCACCATCGCTCCGTTTGAGCCACGCACAAAAAACAGATTGAGATTGTTGCGATTCGACCTATATGGTGCGTCGGCCTGGATATAGACCCTGTATATGCGGTTGAACAGATTGAAGTCGTTTACATAAATAGACCCTGTGAACGCCTTCATGGTGGAGAATACGTCAGACACAGGGATGCCTTGCATTTTTGCCCTGTCGCGGTCTACATTAAAATATAGTTGTGGAATGTCAGCCTGCATTGAAGTGGAAAGGTCTGATATTTCAGGAGATGATTCGGCATATTTTTTAAGAGTGTCGACTGCGCTTTGCAGCTGGGCATATGTTGCGTCACTCCTTGCTTCGAGCACCATCTCGAATCCGCCTGACGAGCCAAGCCCGGGGATCACCGACGGTGTGAATATATAGACATTGCTTTCCGGATACCCTGCAAGTGATGCGCGGATGCGTTCTCTGACCTCATTGATGTCATCAGTTTCACGCTCTTCCCATGGTTTCAGGATTACAGTTAGAGTTGTGTGCGCCTGGTTAGTGCCAACTCGCGGTGATGATCCGGTCACGTTAAGCACATCTTCCACATCAGGGTCTTTCAACATAAAGGCTAATGCCCTTTCGGTTATTTCACGGCTTCTCTCTACGGTTGCCCCTTCCGGAAGTTCAAGTTCGATGGTGAAATATCCCTGGTCTTCTTGTGTCATGAAACTCTTGGGCAAAAAATAATTACAGACAACAATCAGAATAATTGCCGACCCGAGTATGCACCACATCAGTTTCGGTTTCCCGATGGCACCCCTGATAGCTTTGCCGTAGAATAAGTTCCCTTTGTTAAGCCAGTTATTTATCTGTATGAATATTTTAGCCTTTTTCTTCTTCTCTTCTTGCCTGAGAATCATTGAGCACATCACCGGCGACAGCGTGAGAGCCACCACTGTAGAAATTATGACTGACACTGCAATTGTGATTGTGAACTGCCTATATAGCTGGCCGGTGATGCCGGGCAGAAAACTCACCGGCACGAACACGGCACACAACACAAGCGACATGGCTATCAGCGCGCTCCCCAGATTTGTCATGGCTTTGGCCGTGGCCTCTTTAGGCGGTAGATTCTCTGATTTCATTATTCGGTCTACATTTTCAACCACAACTATAGCATCGTCTACAACTATACCTATTGCAAGAATCAATCCAAGCAAAGTCAGCATATTTAATGAAAAGCCGAAAACAAGCATTACACCGAAAGTGCCTATGAGTGATATAGGCACAGCCACTATAGGTATGATTGTTGACCTCCAGTTCTGTAGAGACAAAAGCACGACTAAGATCACCAGAAACAGGGCTTCAAAAAAAGTGCGATACACATGATGGATGGATTCAGAGATATATGTAGACATATCAAACGGTATGCTGCATGTGATTCCCTCCGGAAAATTATTAGAAATTTTCTCCATTTCGGCTTTCACTTTTTTTGCCACATCGATGGCATTCTCTCCAGGGAGCATGAATATGTTGAGCACGGCGGCAGAGCCGCCGTTAATGCCGCTTTCGGTGGCATAGCTTGACGCCTCGAGCGAAACTCTTGCAACATCGCGGAGCCTTATGATAGAGCCGTTTGCGCCTGCCCTGAGCACGATGTCTTCAAATTCTGTCACCGAAGAGAGTCGTCCTCTCGCTATGATCGGCATCGTAATGTCGATGTCGTTGGCAGGGGCCTGCCCTAATGTGCCGGCAGCGGATTCTCTATTCTGGTCTTTGAGGGCATTCTGTATGTCTTGCACTGTGAGCCCCATGTTGGCAAGTTTATCGGGAGACACCCATATCTGCATTGCATAATATCGGCTGCCTACTGAACTGACACTTCCCACGCCAGGAATACGCCGCAGAGGGTCTACGACATTAAGTGTTGTGTAATTGCTGAGATAAACCTCGTCGAATTTGGGGTCGTCAGAAACTATGGTTATGGTCATGAGGCGGCTCACAGTTTCTTTCGTGACAGAAATTCCGTTTTGAACCACTTCCGCCGGCAAGCGTGATTCCGCTTTTTTCACTCTGTTCTGGATGTCGACGGCAGCAAGTTCGGGGTCTGTGCCTGTTTCAAAAGTGACCAGTGCGGAGAATCCTCCTGAATTGGAACTTGCCGACGACATATAGATCATTCCTGGTGTTCCGTTAAGCTCCTGTTCTATAGGGGTGGCAACCGCCTGGGTTACTGTCTGCGCGTCTGCGCCTGGATAAGATGCGGTAACTTTCACAACCGGAGGCACAATGTCGGGATATTGGTCTATCGGGAGGAGTATAAGCCCGATAGTGCCTACGATAAGAATCACAATCGAAATCACGATTGAGAATACAGGATGGTCAAGAAAGAAATTCTTATTCATTGCTGTCTCCTTTCTGCTCTTCTTTCTTTGCTGATTTGCTCTCTTCTGCGTCTGCTTTTGTCGGAATTACCTTCATTCCGTGGTTGAGTTTGTGATAGCCTTCTGTCACGATGCACTCCCCTTTTGCAAGACCGCGTTCCACCACAATCTTATTGTCAATTTCCGGGCCGATCTCTATGAAACGTTTTTCAACGATGCTGTCGGGCCTCATGACGAATACATAAGCTCCACCTTTCTCGATCACCATTGCTTTAATGGGCACGGTGATTGCTTGTTCTCTGACATCGAGAAGCACTTTTACTTTAGTAAACTCTCCGGGCAGAAGCCTGTGGTCGGGGTTTGCCATCTCTGCCCTCACAGAGAATGTGCCGGTCTTCGGATCAACTTTAGGGTCGGCGAAATCCACTATCCCTTTGTGTGGATATATGGTGCCGTCGGCCAATGTGATTGTCACGTATGAATCCCATTTCCTTGACGGATCGTGAGCCCCGAGATTGACGTTGCGCTCCTTGCTGTTGAGATAATCAAGTGCTGTCATAGAAAAGTCTACTCTCACGGTGTCACTTTTCACAACTGTAGCCAGAAGAGATTTACCGGCTGACGGGCCCACGAGAGTTCCAATGTCGGCCACTCTTTCTGATATATAACCGGAAATTGGTGATGTCACCTTAGTGTAGCCTAATGTCATTTCTGCCTGTGTGAGATCGGCTTCGCTCACTGCTTCTTCCGCTACGGCTGTCTCATAAGCTGCTATTGCATTATCGAGGTCGAGCTGAGATGCGGCGTTTTGTTCGAAAAGTGGACGAATGCGGTTGAGGTCGCGCTCTGCCTTTTTGGCCTGAGCCTTGGACTTATTGAGCTGGGCGCGCGCTTTGTCTACATGTGCTTTGTATAATCTCGGGTCGATAATAAACAATGTCTGCCCTTTATTGATGAATGAACCCTCTTTGAAAGTCATGCTTTCAAGATATCCTTCCACTCGGGCATGAATTTCCACAAATTGCTGCGCTCGGATTCTTCCAACGTATTCTCCGTAGATATTGATGTCTTCCGTAGTTATCTCTTCTACTTCTACTGTTGGAAGCATTTGAATCTGGGGCTTGGTTCTGAATATGAAATATAATGCTACTGACGATGCAACGAGTATCGCTAAAATGATAAACAGGATTTTTCTCTTCATTATGTAGAACTGATAATTTAAACTGACAAAGGTAATCAATTATTTCATTTGTCGGGTCATAAACATATGGACAATTAAGATTATTTGTAATAATTTAGTGACTGAGGCTTATGTCTGCATGATTATCTTATGGAATGTTATAGATGTGTGATGCTTATTCTGCTCAATGCCGGCGATTCTCTGACTACATTTATGTGAACCGGAATCCTCTCCTTCATCTCTGGCACATGACTTATCAATCCTACTTTCTTGCCGCCTATCTGATGCAGTTTTTCAAGTGTGTCCATCACATTGCCGAGATATTCGGGAGACAGGGTGCCGAAACCTTCATCAATAAAAAGCATATCTACGCCCGAGCCTGCCGACCTAAGGTTGGAGAGCGCAAGGGCCAGTGACAGCGAGGCCATGAAACTTTCACCTCCTGAAAGGATGCTTGCAGGCTGAGGGTCGCTTGGCTTAAAACTGTCAACCACTAAAATGGCGAGTGAGCCGGGATTGCATGTCAGTGTGTAACGTTCGGTGAAATGCGACATATAATTGTTGGCTCTTTCAAGAAGGGAGCGCAGTATAAAACTTTGTGCCACACTTCTGAACCGCGATCCGTCTTTATCACCGAGCAGACGGTACAATCCTTCCCATTCATCCATTTCCTCGCGGGCGGCGACCTCCTTTATTAATTGCGATTCCACCAGTTTGCGTTCAGAATTGTCGGTTTCAAGAATCTGGCGCAGTTTCCCTATCTCTTGATTTTTTGTTGAAATTTCAATTTCTGTCTTTTTTACATTCTCAGTGAGAAAATCTTCATTTTCCTCTTCCGAAAGTTCAGGTTTGTTGCGGGAAATCTCATCTATCTGGCTTGCCAGGTTTTCGATGCCACCTTTGGTTCGTTTATGTTCATCGGTTGTGGCGTTTATTCTGCTTTCAATTGAATTGATTTCAATGTCTTTAATGTCGACAAGATAGTCCAGCCGCTCCGTGGTGATTGATTTGAATTCTTCGAAGAATTTGGCGAGCTGTGATTCGATTTCTTCCATTCTTTCATCGCGCAATCTTTTTTCAGTTTCCCATTCTTTTATAGCCAACTGACATTTTTCTCGTTTTTTGGATAAGTCTTCAAGCGCTTTCTTGATTTCTGACTCCTCCTTTCTAAACGCATTCAATTGTTCGCCTATTATCTCAGCTTGTTTTTGCAGTTCGCGCACGGCACTTATTTCTTGACGTAGAGATTCTGATGACTCGTCGACAATTTCAGGCTTCTTTGTCAGGTCTGCAATGTCGATGTTTACCTCTTTGGCAAGTTTCTGGCATTTATCTATAATCGACAATTTGCTTTTCTCCGCTTTCTTTATTTTCTTTAAAATTGATTCCACACGTTTTACTGCATCTTCTTTCCTTTTTACAGAAGCTATGCGAGTGCTTAAAATGTCGTTTAATTTTTTTTCTGCATTCCGTTTGTTTTCTCTTATAGGAGAAATCAGTGATTCAAATACTTCATCATTGATAATTTGAGTGAGCTTGTTCCCACACACGGGACATATGTCGCCTTCACTTAGAGTGGCTCTGATCTCTTTCGTGGCTTGCGACACCGACATCTCCATTTTTTCTAATTGCGTGGCAAGCTGCTTGACTTCGCTCTCCAAGTCAGCGATGGGTAGGGATGACGCTTCGATTGAGTCAATGCAATCTTTTATAATTGTATTCTGTCGCTGGATATCGTCGTTAAGATCGGAAATTATATTTGAATTTGCATTTAGTTCAACTAATGCAGTTTTGAGTGCATTCAGTTTGCTGTCTTTGTCAACGAGAACCTGAAGATTCCTGTTGATAGACGGCATGTCACATTTATTATACTCCATCTCTGTCTTTGTCACTCTTTCAGAAACTCTTGAAAGTTCTTTGTTTTTCTCAGTCTCCAAGGATAACACATTCTCTAAATTCTTTTTGTATTCAGGGAAAAGAAGATTCTTTTTTGCATTAAGATTTCTTAGTTTCTTTTGCTCGTTGGTTAAAGACATGGCAACGGCGGCCTGTCGGTAATCAGACACAAGCCGGCTCTCTTCTTTAAATGTTTCTGATTCCATTTTATTTCCGAGCTCTGCCAAAGTGCTTTTTAGATTTTCATAGCGCACTGACATCTTTCTGAAATCTGTTATCCAATTTAATTTAGCCAGGAGTTTTTCGCGCTCTTTTATTAATCCTTCTGCAATGGTGGATTCAGATTCTATCTGTTCTTTTATTTTAGATTTTTCGTCTTCGCTAAGAAGCCGATGCGCCTTTATTTCATTATTGATGTTTTCCCAGGTTGTTTTCTTTTCAAGATAGCGTTCAGCAATCATGCTTCCGAGAGTGGAATAGATTTCAGTTCCTGTCAGTTTTTCGAGAATTTCCGATTTGTCGTTTTTCGTGCTTTTGAGAAATTTTGTAAACTCACCTTGCGCGAGCATCACAGTTCTGCAGAACTGGTCATAGTCCATGCCAATAATTTCAAGTATTTTTTTCTCTATAGGGCGTTTGTTGTTTTCCTCAAAACTTCCGTCAAGAGCGCAAAGGGTTCGGGTCGGCTTTTGAAGTTTTCTGTCAGGTTTCTTGTAATCCCGTTGAATCTCCCAGCTTGCCTCATATTCCTTGCCGTCATTCCCGACAAATATTAATCTGGCAAACCCCTCTCCGGTACCTCTTCTTAGCAACTGGGCGTTGTCGTTGGCAAAAAATTTATTTTCATTTTCATCATAACTCGCAATTTCCTCTCTGCTGACAGACGACATTCTTGGTGTTTTTTCAAAGAGAGCCAGGCATATTGCGTCAAGAATGGTGCTTTTGCCGGCACCCGTCTCGCCACATATCAAAAAAATAGATGCTCCGGAAAGCGACTCTCCTTTAAAATCAATTTCTGCGTCGGCTATAGATGCAATATTGTGTATGCTTAATTTTTTGAGTTCCATGTTTTAATCAGTCTTATAATTACAAAGATTCTTTGCACTTGAGTTCGTTTTCGAGTTCTGACAGAAGGCTGAGATAACGTTCTGAAGAATCAGATGAAACACCTTTGGAAGTGAAAAAACGTTGTGCTATTTCAAGCGGATTGAGTTGAAGAAATTCTTCAGCGGTCAGTACTGACAGGGAGTCTACAGGCGTTCTGTCGCTTATGCGTTGATATTTAATTGTGCAGTAGCGACATTTCTTGCCTGTTATAGCATTTGTGGCTTGTTCTTCACAATCGGAAGGGAGGTCGGTCTCTTGAGCCACATTAAGACGGATGTAGCAATTTTCGTCGGTGTTGAGTTTTGAAAGTGATTTTATTGCCTTCTTAAACGAGGTGGGCTCGGAAGGAAAAGTAATTAAGTCTCTTTTCTGATCTATTTCAATCTCAGTTACGTCAGGCATTGAGCCTTTATTGATTTCCACAATAGAGACGGTGTGGGGAAATTCTTCGTCAAAGCTGATTGCCACAGGGGTTCCGCTATATCTTATTCTACCCTCTTTGTCTAAGTTTTGCGGGCGGTGTATGTGGCCTAAAGCCACATAGTCGAAGATTGACGGAAATGTGTCTTTACCGACAAAATCAAGATTTCCGATGCTGCCGAATTTATGCCCTTTCCCGTCGAATCCGTCAACTGTTAAATGAGCCATTAACACAGCAGTAGTGGAGCATAGGCTGTTGTCAGACATCTGTTGCGCCGCCTGAGTGAAAAACTGCTTCTCTTGTGGCGTGCTTTTATTGTCGAAAGACATGAAAGCTTTGTTGACATAAGGAACTGCCACAATTGTGCCTTTGTCGCCTACCCTTATGATGTTGTCAGAGAAATCAAACTTTCCGTTGACTTTTTTCACTGAGCCAATTACATGAATACCTGCTGATTTCCAAAGGTTGCGATTTATGTCAGTTCTGGAAGCGCTGTCATGATTGCCGGAAGTTATTACAATCAACATGTCGGGCACAGTCGCATGAAGTTCAAGAATATAGTCTGTGAATAAGCGAGATGCAGAGGCAGACGGCGACGAGACATCAAAAATGTCGCCACACACCAGCATGGCGTCAGGCCGGTGAGTTTTCGCAATTTCAGTGAGTTGGTCAAAGAAATGTCTGTGTTCTTCAAGGCGGTCATATCCATATAATTGATGTCCGATATGCCAGTCAGATGTATGGAGTAGTTTCATTGGTCGTATTCTAAAATTTGCAAACATCTGTTTGCAGAACGCTTTTTTGGGGGATTATCTCCCATGCTCCAAAATTAGATATTTTTTTAAAATTATGCAACGTTTTTAATCGTTTTGAAATTTTTAATTGTTTATAGATTAAAAATTCCTAATTAATATTATGCATTCCGCATGGTATGGGAATTATTAACTTAAAATTCCACAATTATGCCGGTTCAAGATAAAAGTTTGTCGGTTGAATCAAATAAAATTGACCGTATATTTAAAAAGAAAGGTGTCTATTCTTTCCTTCACATAGTGATACTCGCGCTTTCAGTATTTCTTGTGGTTTGTATCTCTATAGATACTTTTCACAATGAAGCATTCTACAAAGTGCCGAAATTCATGAAATTCCAATTTTGGGTCTGTGTGATTTTCCTTCTGGATTTTTTTATTGAGTTCTTCTTATCCCCTGATAAGTGGCACTACATACGCACTCACTTTGTGTTTTTCCTTGTCTCAATTCCGTATAATGCCATTATCTCTTCTTACGGATGGACATTCAGTCCTGAAATTACCTACTGCCTGCGCTACATACCGCTTATCAGAGGAGGATATGCAATGTCGATTGTGGTTAGTTGGTTCACATACAACAAGGCCACGGGGTTGTTTGTGTCTTATCTTGCGACTCTCATTTTTACGGTTTATTTCGCTTCGCTTGCATTCTTTTTGTTTGAACACAATATCAATCCCGGTGTGAAAGATTATGACGATGCGTTGTGGTGGGCGGCTATGGATGCCACCACTGTGGGGTCAAACATAGTGGCGGTCACTACAGTAGGACGTGTTCTTTCGGTGCTGTTGGCAGCAGTTGGAATGATGATGTTCCCTATTTTTACTGTATATGTCACCAATATACTTACAAGGCATAATCAGCAAGGCATAAGTCTCAGTTCCCCTTCATTCACTTCTCCTATGGATGATGGGGCGAACAATGGGGATGGAAAAGTGGCTGATACTGCTCCCTCTTCAAATCAAACCTGATTTTCCACATAATCCGGATAAGGGTGTTCCCAAGCTTAAAAATAATAGACAATAAATCACTTAGATTTTGTATATGCGCGCACACGTGCGCACGATATCAAAATTTTTTATTTAATCTCTAATATAAATCTAATTAGTTGTTTGAAATATGGCATTTGATGTAGTTTTCATAAAGCAGTCCGTGCGTGAATTTCCGGTCACGGTTGCGCGGGGAGTCGGTCAGGTTATGTTCCAAGACAGTATGTGGACCGGTATATTTTTCCTTATCGGCATCTTCTGGGGTGCTTATGATGAGGGGTTCCCATTGGTTGCATGGGGTGCGCTGGTAGGAGTGCTTGTTTCCACCCTCACCGGTTATATTCTGAAACTTCCGGATCAAAGGGGGGCTAATGGATTGTGGGGATTTAACGGAGTGCTTGTTGGTTGCGCCTTCCCAACATTCCTTGCCAACACTGTGTGGATGTGGATTGCACTGGTTTTATGTTCAGCTCTTACAATAGTAGCGCGTTCGGGAATGGATAACTTTTTCGGACGGTGGAAACTATCGTCGTTCACATTCCCGTTTGTGTTCTGCACATGGATTTTCCTGCTTTCAGCAAGACTATTTGACGGTTTTCCCGCCGAGAATATGGGTACTCCCGAATTTGCTCACGGAGTTTCCGGCAATATATCCTTTAAAATAGTAGATCTGTTGGAGTATTGGCTTAGAGGCATATCGCAAGTTTTTCTTATAAAGTCATGGATATGTGGAGTTTTCTTCCTGATAGGTCTGGCGGTGTCAAGTTGGAGAGCAGCCATGTGGGCGGCTATCGGCTCTGCATTGTCACTTTTGGTGGCCATCGTATGGAGCGGGCCTGGCCAAGATATTGCAAATGGCCTTTACGGCTTTTCAGCCGTGCTGACGGCAATAGCGTTGGGTGCAACTTTCTGTAATTTTACTTGGAGAAGCGCCATATGGGCAATAATGGGAACAATCGTGACCGTGTTTATTCAAGCTGCTATGAATGCGTTTTTTGCGCCTATGGGTCTTCCTACGCTCACAGGGCCATTCTGCATAGGCACATGGATGTTCCTTCTCCCGGCATATAAATTTTTCTTGCCTGAGAAACAGGCGAGTTGATTCCCGGAATATTTAGCAAAGCGGCAGATGGAAATTCTGCCGCTTGGGATTGGTTATCGCAATAATTAATACAGCACTCTACTATGGGCTACACAATTAACAATTCGCCTCTTACATGGCGCCATATCAGAATTGTCGCCATCTCCTCGTTGGGACAGTTGATTGGTACCGGCTTGACTACGCTTGTCTCTGTAATAATACCGTTATATCAGATAGTGGCTCATCCGGAGCTTTCATCTATGATGCAGGGATTTATAGGGGCGGTAGATCTTATCGGAATAATGGTGGGTTCCGTTGTGTTTGGTTCATTGTCTGATAGATACGGCTATTTGCTGTTTTTCCGTCTATGCCCTGCCATAATATGCGTATCGGCATTGGCTGCTCTGTTATTTCCATCTATACCGGTATTGATAATATGTCTGTTTATAATGGGCTTCGGAATTGGCGGTGAATATAGTCTTGATTCTGACTATATTTCAGAATTAATGCCTCAGAAATGGACCTTCATTATGGTGGGCAGTGCAAAAGCTTCAAGTGCGCTTGGGAATATAGGTGTTGCGGCAGTGTGCTATCTTATTGTTAGAAATTGGACTGATGCCTCTTTGTGGCCGCGATTGCTGTGGATTATAGTCGCTATATCCGCTCTGATGTTCTTGGTGAGAATAAGATTCTGGCAAAGCCCGCAGTGGCTTGCAGATGCAGGGAAAGAAAAGGAGGCGGAAATTGCGTTGCATAATTTTCTTGGCCCTGATGTCAATATTGAGGCACTCTGTGCAAGTGATGATGGCAAGTCCACAGGGATGGCACATGTGGAAAAGACCGGATCGAAAACTACATTTGTTTCATTTGTAAAGTCAAACTGGAGAAATGTGATTTTTACCGGAATCCCCTGGGCTTGCGAAGGATTGGGTGTATATGGAATCGGGGTTTTCCTGCCTATTTTGGTGATGGCGCTCGGAATAGAACACGCGTCTGAAAGTGTAGACGCTATTACTCATGTGGCAAATTCTGTGGAAATCACATTTTGGATTTCGTGCATAATACTTCCTGGCTTTATAATCGGCCTCTTTCTGATCAATAAGATGAATGGAGTCAGGTTGCAGGTTGTGGGTTTTATATTTAGCGCATTGAGCCTTCTGCTGCTATTGTTCGCATATAAGAATCATTGGCCTACATGGATCTCTATCCTGGCTTTCATGGGCTTTGAACTATTCTTAAATTTAGGGCCACATCTTATGACTTATGTGCTTCCGTCTAAAGTCTATCCTGTGAATGTTCGTGGTCAGGGTTCTGGAGTTGCGGCTTCTATCGGTAAACTTGGAGCGGTGCTTGGAGTGTTTTTTATTCCTTTGCTCCTGAAAGCCGGAGGGTCTACCCTTGTTTTGATAGTGTCGATAATAGTTATGGCAATCGGAGCCCTGATTACATGTTTATTTGCGCCTGACAGATATGACGCACATAGTGTCAATGATAAATAAAGGCTATGAGTTACAATGAGTTATAATCTGACCAACAGATAATTCCTAAAAAAGGAGCATCCATTCAATAGAAATAACCGGAGGTGAAAGACGTTATGTTTACTTTCACCTTCGGTTACTTATATTGCTGTTGGGGGTATGTCGTAATTATTGCGACACCCTTGTTTAAATCTGCTATTTTGCGGCTCGTGCAGCAGAAAGAAGCACCTCGCTTACGGTAGGATGACCGAAGATTGTGTTTTTAATTCCGCAAAGCGTGGTGTTGCGGTTCATAAAGTCAGCACACTGCTGGGCAAGATCTGCCGACTCTACACCCATGATATGGGCGCCGATGAGCATTCCGTCTTCTTTGCGGAAAATAAGTTTGCATAATCCGTCGGGCTCTCCCATTGCAAGAGACTTTCCGTTGGCGCGGAAGAAGCTCTGTCCTATCATGGTTGCGATGCCTTCGGCCTTGCACTGCTCTTCTGTTTTTCCAACCATGCCACATTCGGGCACAGTGAACACAGCAGAAGGGACAATATCAAATCTGATGTTGTCAGACTTGCCGTTGATAGCGTTAAGGGCTCTCTCTCCCTGGAATGAAGCAACGTGAGCGAGCATCATGCGGGCGTTAACGTCGCCTATTGCATAAATGCCCTCCACATTGGTGCGCATGTTGTCGTCAACTTGAATACCTCTGGAAGTGTAGTTCACGCCGGCAGCCTCAAGATTAAGTCCGTCTACACGCGGGGCGCGTCCAACTGCCATCAGGATGTCGCTTGAAACAACTTTTTCCTCTTTTCCTTTGGCTTCGTAGGTCACCTCAATCTCATAGAACTCATTCTGGCGAATCTCCTTAGCGGCTGCGCCTGTGATGATTTTGATTCCTTTTTTGCCGAGTGTCTGTTTAAGACGTTTTGCAATATCTGAATCAAAAGGAGGCAGAATCTGCTTCATGAATTCAATCACGGTCACCTGCGAACCCAATTGGCTGAAAATTGATGCGAACTCCATGCCAATCACGCCTCCACCGATTATAGTGAGAGATGCAGGGATATAATCCAGGTTGAGGATTTTAGTAGAATCCATCACGCACTCCAAATCATGTCCGGGAATCGGAAGTGATTTCGATGTGCTGCCTGTGGCGATTATGATATTGTCGGCGGTGTACTCTTCACCATTGGCAACAACAGTTTTAGCATCCTTGAAAGAAGCCATGGCATTCACAACATTCACTTTTGCCTGTGAGAGCATAGTGTCGATGCCGCTGCGAAGTGTTTCCACAACGTTCTGTTTGCGAGCCATGATTTTGTTGAAATCTACGGAAAACGAGAAGTCGTCGATTCCAAACTCTTCGCCGTGTTTGAACTGAGATACTATCTCTGCATTGCGGCACAGGCATTTTGTGGGTATACACCCTTCGTTAAGACAAGTGCCGCCAAGATTTCCTCCATTGAAAAGAGTCACGCTCTTTCCCTGATGAGCGGCGGCCAGGGCGGTTTCGTAACCGCCCGGGCCGGCGCCTATGATTATAAGGTCAGATTTCATTTTGCCGCCTCTTTAAGTGCACGGTAATCCAGAATCGGATTCTTGGCTGCAGTTGTCTCGTCGAGTTTGCGGACGATTGTAGTGAGAGGAGCGTTTATCACTTCTTCAGGAGTCTCGCGAGCCTCTTTTGCCACCTTGTGCATAACTTCGATGAAGTCATCGAGTGTTTCTTTGCTCTCAGTTTCTGTAGGCTCAATCATCATTGACTCATGGAAGAGCAATGGGAAGTAGATTGTGGGCGCATGGAAACCATAGTCAAGAAGACGTTTTGCAACATTGAGTGTGGTTACGCCTGTTGATTTGTCTTTCAGTCCGTCGAACACGAACTCATGCTTGCATACACCTTCAATCGGAAGCAGATAGTCGTCTTTCAGGCTCTCCTTGATATAATTTGCGTTGAGAGTCGCAAGCGGGCCGACGTTGCGAATGTTCTCTTTGCCAAGGGTGAGAATGTAGGCATATGCTTTCATCATCACGCCGAAGTTGCCAAAGAATGTCGATACGCTGCCGAGGCTGTCTTTGCCGAAGTCAACGTAGAATTTACCGTCTTCAGTCTTTTTGACATGCGGATTCGGGAGGAATTCCACAAGGTGAGCGGCTACGCCTACAGGACCTGAGCCGGGGCCGCCGCCGCCGTGAGGTGTAGAGAATGTCTTGTGGAGATTGATGTGCATGATGTCAAAGCCCATGTCGCCGGGACGCACTTTGCCCAACAGCGGGTTGAGGTTGGCTCCGTCATAATAGAGAAGGCCGCCTGCCTCGTGAACGAGCTTGGCTATTTCGAGAATCTCTGTCTCGAACATGCCAAGTGTGTTGGGGTTTGTCATCATGATGCCGGCAACAGTGTCGTCAAGAAGAGGTTTAAGGTCTTCAACATCGATAGAGCCGTTTGGCTTTGATTTTACTTCAACGACTTCAAGGCCGGCAACCATAGCTGACGCAGGGTTTGTGCCATGTGCAGAATTCGGCACAATCACTTTAGTGCGCTTGTTGTCGCCGCGCGACATATGATACTGACGCATCACCATGAGGCCGGTCAATTCTCCATGAGCTCCTGCATAAGGATTGAGCGTGAATTCAGCAAGGCCGGCAATATTGGAAAGCATTCTCTGAAGGTTCCAATAAAGTTCAAGAGCGCCCTGGGCTGTGTCAGCATTCTGAAGAGGGTGAAGATTGTTGAACTGAGGCAAAGCAGCAACCTCTTCATTGATTTTTGGGTTATACTTCATTGTGCAGCTGCCAAGGGGGTAGAAACCGGTGTCTACACCAAAGTTTTTGCTTGAAAGATTGGTATAGTGGCGCACAACTTCAAGTTCGCTCACCTCGGGAAGTTCCGGGGCTTCTTTTCTCATGAGGTCTGCAGGTATTGCCGACAGGCCGTCTGTATCGAATTTGTCGGCAGGTAGAGCGTAACCTTTTCTGCCGGGACGTGAAAGTTCAAATATGATTTTATCGTATGTCTTCATCTTTTTAAGCCTCCAGCATTAAGTTAACCAATGTGTCGATTTCCTCTTTGGTGCGTTTCTCAGTCACTGCAAATTCAACCATGCCGTTGCCAAGGCAGAGGCCGCCCATGATTCCGTTTTCAAGAAGCTTGGCGTTCACCTTCTCCATGTCGAGATCAGTCTTCACAACAAATTCCTTGAGGAATGGCTTGTCGAAAGCAGGAGTGAATTTTCCTGATGCAATCAGTTTGTTGAAGAGATAGTGTGCTCCGTCGCATGCAAGCACATTCACCTCCTTCAGTCCCTCTTTCCCGAGCAATGAAAGATAGATTGTAGCATAAAGGGCCATAAGGCTCTGGTTAGAGCATATGTTGCTGGTGGCTTTCTCACGACGAATATGCTGTTCGCGAGCCTGAAGCGTAAGAACATATGCACGTTTGCCGTCGGCATCTTTTGTTGCGCCTACAATTCTGCCCGGCATCTTGCGAAGCATACCCTTGCTGCAGGAGATGAAGCCAAGATACGGGCCGCCGAATGCCAAAGGCATGCCAAGAGTCTGGCCATCGCCGCAAGCCACGTCTGCTCCCCATTCGGCCGGAGTGCGGAGCACAGCCAGAGAAGACGGGTCAGCATATATGGCAAGATACCCTTTTGCTGAGTGGATAGTGTCGGCAAGGTTTGTGAAATCTTCAACAATGCCATATTTGTTGGGTGTAGGAACAATCACTCCGGCCACATCGCCTTCTTCAAGCATTTTTGCAAGAGCTTCGAGATCTGTCACTCCATCTTTTTCGGGCACTTCTTTCACAACCACTCCGTGGAATTTGGCGTAGGTTTTTACTACGTTAAGAACGCGTTCTGAAATTGTAGACGACACGAGCACACAATTCTTCTTCTTTGCAGATGCCACCATCATAAACATTACCTCGGCGGCGGCAGTGGCTCCGTCATACATAGAAGCATTTGTGGCTTCCATGCCTGTGAGTTCGCTGATCATGCTCTGATATTCGAAGATATACTGAAGTGTGCCCTGTGAGATTTCCGGCTGATAAGGAGTGTAGGCAGTATAGAACTCGCTTCTGCTGAGAAGGTGTGCTATTACTGATGGAGAATAATGGTCATATGCGCCACCTCCGGCAAAAATAGTAAGAGGTTTATTCTTATTGCCGAGTTCAGCGAAATGACGGCGGAGTTCTATCTCTGACATTGCAGAAGGAATGTCATACTCCTCTTTGTAAATCACCTCTTGCGGAACGTCGCAGTAGAGGTCGTCTATTGTGGCCACACCGATGCGTTCAAGCATTGCTTTAACGTCTTCTTCGGTATGCGGCATATAATTATTTGACATTTATCTATTTCCTTTTATGTGTAAAATGCACGGCCCGCCCAAAGGCGCGCCATGCATTTCATGCGTTTTTATCGAATCTTATTCTTCGCAGACTTTTGCATATGCGGCTGCGTCAAGAAGGCTCTCAACCTCAGCAGGGTCAGAGATTTTTACCTTCATGATCCAATTCTCGAAAGCGTCCTGGTTAACGAGTTCGGGCTCGTCTTCGAGAGCCTCGTTGATTTCAACCACTTCGCCGCTGACGGGAGAAATAAGGTCGCTTGCTGCCTTCACAGATTCAACTGCGCCGAAGTCTTCGCCCTGAGACACTTCGTCGCCCACTTCCGGCATGTCTACATATACGATGCTGCCAAGAGCGTGCTGTGCGTAGTCAGTAATGCCCACTGTGGCGATGTCGCCTTCAAGTTTCACCCATTCGTGAGAGTCCGAATAACGGAGATTTTCTAAAATCTTGCTCATATCGTGTTGTTGTTAAGTTTGTCGTTTTATATTTTAGTATTATTTTTTGTAGCTTTTGTCGTAGAAGCGTTTTTTTACCACCACTCCGGGGAATGTCTTCTTGCGTATGCGCACTTCAACGTTTGTTCCAAGCTTGTCATATGGCTTGTCAACCATTGCCATAGCTACGCTTTTGCCTGTGGAAATAGAGCGATAACCGGTTGTGATTTCGCCAATCTGTTTCCCGTCGACTTCTACTGGATAGCCGTGGCGAGGAATCGCGTTTCCTTCAAGCTCGATGCCGATGATTCTGCGCTTCACGCCTTCTGCCTTCTGCTTTGCCAACGCCTCTTTGCCGATAAATTCAGACTTGTCGAGTTTTACGAACATGCTGAGGCTTGCCTCGATAGGAGTGATGTCGGCTGAGAGTTCATCGCCGTAGAGAGGAAGGCCAACTTCAAAGCGGAGTGTGTCGCGACAACCGAGGCCGCAGGGCTGAACGCCGGCTTCCATAAGTTTGTCCCATACTTTCTGTGTGAACTCGTGGCTGCCATACACCTCGAAACCGTCTTCGCCGGTGTAGCCTGTGCGGCTCACAATCACTTCTTCACCATCGATTGGGAATGTCTTGAAGTTGTAGAAAGCGATATCCTTTACAGGAATTCCAAGAACGTTATCTACTGTCTCCTCAGCTTTCGGGCCTTGAATTGCAACTTCTCCATAATAAGGGCTCTGGTCGGTGATTTCCACGTTGAATCCTTCAGCGTTCTGCTTGATCCATGCCACATCCTTGTCAATGTTAGATGCGTTGATTACGAGGAAATATTCTTCGTCGTTCACTTTATAGACAAGAAGGTCATCTACAGTGCCGCCGTTTTCATAGCACATCATGCCATAGAAAATCTGGCCGTCGGGAGCCCCTGTTACGTCGTTTACAAAAATATGGCTTACAAATTTGTAGGCATCCGGGCCTTTTACCCTCACCTCTCCCATATGGCTCACGTCGAAAACTCCGACTTCATGCCTTACGGCGTTATGTTCCTCTGTAATGCCTTTATACTGTATAGGCATGTCAAATCCGCCGAATGGCGACATGAGTGCGCCAAGTTTTACATGGCGGTCGTGAAGACACGTTTTGATAAGATTCTCTTCCATTTTTATGGGTTCTGTTGTTTGTTGTTCTCACTTGTAAAGCCGGAATTCCGACTTTGAAGGCGATTAGAAATAAGGTCGCGGCTTATTGCCGGATTTATTGCCCAAAGTTAGCAAATGAGAATTTAACCACCAAATTTTTTGTCGAAATAAGGATGTAATTCATCAAAATATTTTTCTCACTACTCTTTATAGCGGGCTTTTCACATGCCTTAAGAGCGTGTCCTTACGTTTTATTTGCCATTTATAGATTATAATAAGGAGTGAATCGTATTTTTTCATTAATTTTGCACCATATGAATTATCCGTTGTTTATAGCTCGCCGCCTTTCTCTTTCTGCAGGCGGAAAAAAGAAAGCCCCGGCAGTCACTGTGGCGGTTACGGCTGTGGCGCTGTCGGTGGCGGTCATGTTGGCATCCGTTGCTATTGTGTTGGGATTTAAGCAAGAAATTCGCGATAAGGTTGTGGGCTTCAATGGCCACATAACGCTTTATGTGGCACCTGCTGATCAGGATGACGATAATGTGATAAGCATTACTCCGTCGCTTAAAAAAGAATTGTCGGCACTCACCTTTGTCACCGATTATTCTTTGCAGGCGGCTATTCCGGCAATCCTTAAAACTCAAAGTGACTTTAAAGGTGTCTATCTTAAAGGATTGTGCGGAAAAACTACTACGGATTTTATTGAGAGCAATCTCGAAGAGGGAGAGATGGCAGACTTTTCTCTTCCGGAAAATAAGATGAAAGTTGTGATTTCTCGTATTGCGGCAAATCAATTGGGCCTTAAAGCGGGAGATAAAATCGACACTTATTTCATAAGTGATGATGTAAGGGTGAGAAGGCTTGAAATTGTGGGAGTCTTCAATTCTCATTTCGACCAGTATGACGACGTTATGGTCTATGGCTCATTGCCCCTTGTGCAGCAACTTGGGCAAATAGGCGAAGACCAAGGCACATACATACAGATTTCGACAGATGATTTCGACAAGATTCAGGACTACACTCTGCAGTTGCAGACAGCGTTGAACACTGCCGTGGCCGAGGGCCGGCTGTTTAGATTGTATCGCACTGACAACGTGCTTAATCAGGGCATAGGCTTTTTCAGTTGGCTTAGCCTTCTCGACACAAATGTGGTGGTCGTTCTGGTGCTGATGATGATAGTGGGGTGTGTCACACTTGTGTCGGGAATGCTTATTATTATTATAGAGAAGAAACGATTCATCGGCATTATGAAAGCAATGGGTGCGCCTACATCAAAAGTGAGCCGTATTTTCGTCTTCCTCGCAGTCAGAATAGCCCTGTGGGGGTTGCTGATTGGAAATGTGGTGGCTCTTGGTTTGCTTTATGTCCAGGAGAAAACCCATATGCTTCCCCTTGATGCCGACTCTTATTATATAGATTTTGTGCCGGTGTCGATTTCATGGGTGTCGATTGTTCTCCTTAATATAGGAGTGATGGCAGTGACATATCTGGTGCTCATACTCCCCTCTCGCTTTGTGTCAGGCATATCTCCTGCCGAGACTATGCGTTATGAATGATTGCGTGTGTATATTGTTAAGATTATTTATCCAATTTTTGAAAAACGGAGCATGCCGTTATGATGTTTTAATGGAAATGGCACGATATTTGCAATGTCATAGTGCAGAACATTAAAACATATAATCTTAATTATGGCTACAGGCAAAATTGGGGTTACAACAGAAAATATCTTCCCCATCATAAAGAAGTTTCTCTATAGCGATCATGAGATTTTCCTCCGTGAACTTGTGTCGAATGCTATAGACGCTACACAGAAATTGAAGACCCTCTCCTCTTTCGGAGAGTTTAAGGGAGAACTCGGCGAACTGAATGTGAAAGTGATTGTCGACAAGGAAGCCGGCACGCTCACAATTCGTGACCATGGCATCGGCATGGACGAAGGCGACATTCAGAAATACATCAATCAGATTGCATTCTCCGGAGCCGAAGAGTTTCTTGCAAAATATAAAGACACTGCTAATTCTATCATTGGCCATTTCGGACTTGGATTCTATTCAGCCTTTATGGTGTCGAAGAAAGTGGTGATAAAGTCGCTCTCGTATAAGGAGGGGGCGAAAGGTGTTGAATGGTCATGCGATGGCAGCCCTGAGTTTGAAATGAAGGAGATTGACAAAGCAGATCGTGGCACAGATGTAATCCTCTTCATTGATGATGACAATAAGGAGTTTCTTGAGCAGGCTCGCATCGATACGCTTCTGAAAAAGTATTGTCGCTTCCTCCCGGTGCCTGTTGTTTCAGGCAAAGAGCAGGAGTGGAAAGATGGCAAATATGTTGATACTGACAAGGATCGTGTTATTAATGCTTCTGAGCCTTTATGGACTAAGAAGCCTTCGGAACTGACAGATGAGGATTATCTGAAGTTCTATCATGAACTGATGCCCGGCAATGAAGACCCGATGTTCTGGATTCATTTGAATGTGGATTATCCGTTCACTCTCACCGGCATATTATATTTCCCGAAAATCCGCACCAATTTTGATGTGCAGAAAAACAGGATTCAGCTCTATTGCAATCAGGTGTATGTCACAGACCAGGTTGAGGGTGTTGTGCCGGAGTTTATGACTCTTATGCAGGGAGTTATCGACTCTCCCGATATACCTTTGAATGTGAGCCGCAGTTACCTTCAGGCTGACCAGCAGGTAAAGAAAATCTCTTCTTATATTTCCAAGAAGGTTGCCGAAAAACTCGACAAGATGTTTAAGGATGACCGCAAGGAATTTGAGGAGAAATGGGACGACATCAAGGTGTTTATCGAATATGGTATGCTCACAGATGAGAAATTCAGTGAGTCTGCTAAAAAATTCTTCTTGCTCAAGGATGTGAACAACGCTTACTACACTCTTGAGGATTACCGCAAGCTTGTGGAAGCGGAGCAGACAGATAAAGATAACACTGTGATATATCTTTATGCCACCGATAAGACTGAACAGTTCACGTATGTGAAGGCCGCGGAAGACAAGGGGTATAATGTCCTTCTTATGGATGGCCAGCTTGATCCGCACATCATTGGCCTGCTTGAGCAAAAAAATGAGAAGACTCGTTTTGTGCGTGTCGATTCCGACATACCGGAGCGTCTAATTGTCAAAAACGACACTAAGGATGCCGGCCTCACTCCTTTGCAGACCGATGTGATGAGCACTCTTGTACGCACTCAGATTCCTGAGGTTGAGAAGGCTCAGTTTATTGTAAGTTTTGCGGCTCTCATGCCGGGCGATGCCCCGGCCACTGTAACTCAGAATGAGTTTATGCGACGCATGAAGGAGATGGCGGCAATGCAGCCCGGTGGCGGATTCTATGGTCAGATGCCTGATAACTACGAACTCATTGTCAACACCAGCCAGCCTGTCGTGAAGAAGATTGTTGAGCTTGCCACTTCTTCCCTTGAAAACGAAGTGACTCCTGTTCGTTCTGAAATTGAAACTTTGAACAACGAAATAACCGCCGCTCGCAAAGAGGCTGCCGATAAGAAAGAGACTGCTCCCGATCTCTCTGAGAAAGAGAACAAGGTAGCAGAATTGCGTAAGAAAGAGGAAGAGATAATTTCAGGCTACGCCAAGACTCAGCCGGAAGTTCGCCAGATCATAGACCTGGCTCTTCTCCAAAGCAATCTTCTTAAAGGTGAAAGCCTGAACGCATTTATCAAGCGTTCCGTGCAGCTTCTATGTTAATAACACACCGGAAATCAGGAAAATTACAATCAATACAAAGCAAGGAATCTCGGAGAATTTTTCCGAGATTCCTTGCTTTGTCACTATCCTTATATTGATCCCCGAAAAGCAATCTCTTTTTTAGGATATATTTTGGAAGTGGTTGCCAACAATAGATGAAGACATATAGGAGCATCCGAATTTAAGTCTTTGCTATGCATAATCAATCCGTATTGATCTTCATCGGGCCAATAACAGAAGTTTACGGCCTCTAATACTGTTGCGGTTGTAGTAGCATAAAGACAAATCAACAGGGTCTGCCTACTAAAATCGACACTCTTATCTGTGAGCATATCGCCAATAAAAGGGTTCATCTTATTTAGGGAATCATAATCATTTACGGCATATACTTTATGTATTCTCAATTTATTTTCACCTTTAACAAGACTATTATCTATTGAGTCGATATCCCATACATTATCTAATGGTATTCTGTAATCCAAAAGAACATTCTTCTTGCAGCCAGTTAGAATTGAGAATCCTGACACAACGGCAAATATAATTATGTATACAAGCAATTTGAATTTCATCCTAATCAAAAAACATTGTAAAAAATAATGTAAGAGCGAAAATAGAATTTATTCCATTTCAAAGATATACAATTTGTGCGTATAATCTTATTTGCTCTTTAGGGTATGGAACTTCTAAGCCACCATTTGGAAGTGTCCATCCATCAAATGTAGAAAGAATATGATAACAATATGTCATATAAATTGGTTCTTCATTAGTGCCACGAACATATTGACACTGTTCTTGTGTATTCACAATGAACACCACTTTCCATCCAGAATATTCACCCACTATTCCTTTGGCAAACATATTATCTTTCAGCTTTATGGATGCTTTTATTTGATACACCGTTGATATCGTTGTATTACCTATACCCGTTCCACATAAATAAGATGGCACAAGATTTTGTCCGCTTCCATATTTGAATACTACTTTGTGATTATGCCAGTTATCTCAGTTGCCGGTATCGCTCTCGTAAGGGCTACATTATCACCAATTATACTCTCAATTTCTATAGGTATTTCTATGCTCTCAAGAGAATCCAAATCTGAAATGGATTGTTCCATGCCGTAGGTATTCATTTTCAATACCAATGTCACCTCATTATCATTAGCCTCGTCTTTAGAAGATACTGTAGGCTCCGTTGTGTTTTCACATGCAATCATTAGAATTGCAAGTGGCAACATGTTTAATACTTTTTTTTGCATTTTAACCACTTTTAATCATAGACAGACATCGTCAGACATTCTAATTTGATATTTTTTATATATGGCAATATAATTTAAAAATCAAGTTAATAATATCTTTCAATTTTTTGCAAATTTAAATAAATATTTTGTATAATACCAACATTTTTTTAATTCATGATGTTTTTTGAATGAAAAATGTTTTGAAAAAAGCAATCAAAGCATAAACCTAAATGAAACAGACACCTTATTGGATTGGGAACAAACCATTCAAAATAATCAAGCAGGTTAGAAAACTTTCATTCCCAGCCTGCTCAATTATTAAGTTTATGCTGATTTGTAGTTACTTTTTGAATGGCGTTTTTCTTGTATAGACTTTGAAGTCTTTTATGGCACCCGGCACTTCACTTTCCATTCGTGGAAGATATTGTATGGCGGAGATTCTCTTTTCACCTCCAAGGTCAATAACCACTGCATGTGGGAATGTATCGCCGGGAACCGTGCTCCAGTATGTTGATTCCTGAAGGTCGAAAAGTTTGTCAGCCGAGCGATTCACTCCTTTAACGTCTTCACTATCGGCATAATCCACAATCCACGGCTCGCGCGACAGGCGCTCCCCTTTGTCATCGAGCACATAAAACTCGGCAATGGCGGCCACATCTTTCCCGTCGATTGAATTTTCAGCCTCAAGGCAGATATATCTCGCTTCAACCGGCGAAGAGAATGCTTTCTCCTGCCATCCGTTTCCCGGAGCAAACGAGCCGGACAGCACCGGTGTGAGGCCGGAAAGGTTAAGTGTCTCGCCTTCATTTCTGTGAGTCAGAGGTTTCAGAACCTGCAGATTGTCAAGAAGCGGCTTAGTCAATCCTTCTGACACAGTTTCGCGCGGGCCAACGATATCAAACACCATTATTTCGTTCTCCCCTTTCTTCAGCCAGCATCCCGGCATGTATAATGTCTGTTGAGGGCCTATTTCCCATATGCGGCCAATGCCATGTCCGTTCACATAAACAAGTCCCTTTCCCCATGTCTCAAAGTTAAGGAATGTGTCAGAGGGTTTGTCAACGTTGAATGTGCCTCGATACACGCCAATCGGCATTCTGCCGTCGTCGCCTGCAGAGAATGCGCCTATAGGCATGTATTCCATTGAATCATAAAACTCGGGAGTGTCTTCAAGATTGAATACTTCCCAGTTTTTTAAGTCGCACACGAAGGGGTATCCGTCTTTGTCTTCCGAGAGTGTCACATTTCCGGTGATACCCTTGAAATCTTTAATAGCCCTTCCGAAATTGATGCGTCCCATGGCTTCGACAAGGATGTCAATCTGAGCACCCTTACTACATGCCGGCAATGTGAGCTCATTCTCTCCGTTGCGGCGGTCGAGTTTGCCAATATACTTACCGTCAATGAAGACTTGTGCAAAGTCGTGAGGATCGTTTACTGTAAGTAGTGCTCCATTTTTCAAATCAGGGAGAGTTGTGCGATATAATATGCTGCCAAATCCCTGGTCATACTCCTCCATTGTGCGGATGTCCTTATCTTTTTTAGCCTGAGGGAGATTGGCAAAGAGTGGAGCTACTTCTGAGAAATTGAACTTCTTAACTGCCACAGGTTTTATGAGCGAAGGCACTTTTGCCTGCTTCTCTCCATTCATATATTTTGAGAGGGTTTTTCTCAGTTCCCAATATTTCGGAGTTGTCTGGCCGCTTTCGCTGATGGGTGCGTCATAATCATAGGATGTCACGTCAGGCGCAAATCCTGGAGAATTGGCACCCGCCCAGTGCCCCCAGTTGGTGCCTCCGTGCGTCATATAAAGACTGAAAGAGATTCCCTTAGACAGCATCTCATCGATTCCGGCAATCATGTCGGCCGCAGGTCTTGTCTCGTGATTTGCGCCCCACTTATCGAACCATCCGCTCCAGAATTCGGAACACATAAGAGGGCTTTCAGGGCGCAGTTCCTTTAGTTTTTCAAACTGCTGGTCGATATTTGCACCGGTGCCGAAATTCATTGTCCAGATAAGGTCATCGAGTCCGTTGATGGTAAAATTCGACGACCAGTCACATTGGAACAAAGTCACCTCGTCGCCAAAGTTTTTACGGAGCATGTCTCTAATGTTGGCCACATATTTCTTGTCTTCACCATATGAGCCATATTCATTTTCTACCTGCACCATGATTATTGGGCCACCGTTGGCAATTGTAAGGTCGGAAACCTGATCGGCCACTGCTTTCTGAAATTTGTCGACTCTCTCAAGGAAGTAGGGGTCGTTTTCGCGAAGACGGATATCTTTTTTCTTCAACAGCCACCAAGGGAGCCCTCCCATTTCCCATTCAGCACACACATAAGGCCCGGGGCGCAGTATGACCTTCATGTCATTCTCTTTACAAAGTTTTATGAATTCTCTGAGGTCGTTCTGTCCGGTAAAATCAAATTCTCCCTCTTTTGGCTCATGGGCGTTCCAGAAAGTGTAGAGACAGATAGTGTTCATGCCAAGAGCCTTGCAAAGTTTTATTCTTTGGTCCCAATATGGCTTTGGAATGCGGGGGTAATGAAGCTCTGCAGCTTTTACTACGAATGGCTCGTTGTTTAGAAGGAATGTGCCGTTGCCGGCTTCAAATTTTTGGGTTGTAGAAGCGTCGGATGCAATAGCGGCAGAAACGGGAATGAGACATTGGGCATAACATGAGCCCGCAGTCAGCAATCCTATAGTAATAAATGCACTGGTAAGGATGTGTTTCATATATGTGTTTGTTCGGGTTGGATTTTAAATGTGCGAATTTACAGATAAAATACTGGAATATGGGTACAAAAAACGATTAAAAGAAGGTGGTAAATAAGTAATAGTGAAAAAAATCCCGTTTTCTTTTGTGAAAACGGGATTTTTGAGTCAGTGTTGTGAGTGATTATTTACTTTGAGCAAGTGTCGAGTGGGCAGCGGGGCTTGATTTGCTTGAAGAAATCATTACCCTTGTTGTCAACAAGTATGAATGCCGGGAAGTTTTCTACTTCAATCTTCCAGATGGCTTCCATGCCAAGTTCAGGATATTCGAGAAGCTCTACATTCTTAATAGAGTTTTGGGCAAGGATAGCTGCCGGGCCGCCGATAGATCCAAGATAGAAACCGCCGTGTTTCTTGCATGCGTCAGTCACCTGTTGGCTTCTGTTGCCTTTGGCGATCATCACCATTGAGCCGCCTGCCGCCTGGAACTGGTCTACATAAGAGTCCATTCGTCCTGCAGTAGTGGGGCCGAATGATCCTGACGGCATTCCCTCCGGCTTTTTGGCAGGGCCGGCGTAGTAGATGGGATGGTCTTTCAGATACTGAGGCATAGGTTCACCGGCATCAAGGCGCTCTTTAATCTTGGCGTGAGCGATGTCGCGGCCAACTATGATTGTGCCTTTGAGAGAAAGACGAGTAGAAACGGGATATTTGTTGAGTTCCTCAAGAATCTCATTCATCGGTCGGTTAAGGTCGATATTCACAACCTCACCCTCGCCCTCATTGCGGAGTGCTTCAGGTATGAGCTCGCCGGGGAATTCGTCGAGTTTTTCAATCCAGAGGCCGTCTTTGTTGATTTTTGCTTTCACATTGCGGTCGGCAGAGCAGCTCACGCCCATGCCTACAGGGCAGGATGCTCCGTGGCGGGGAAGGCGAATCACGCGAATGTCGTGTGCATAATATTTGCCACCGAACTGTGCGCCGAGCCCAAGGCAGTGAGCAGCCTCAAGGAGTTCTTTCTCGAGTTCCACATCTCTGAAAGCCTGGCCGTATTCATTACCTTCGGTCGGAAGGTTGTCATAATATTTCACAGAAGCTTTCTTCACAGTGGCGAGGTTCATCTCTGCGGAAGTTCCGCCAATCACAAATGCAATGTGATAAGGAGGACAGGCAGCAGTGCCAAGGGTCTTCATCTTTTCAATCAGGAAAGGAACGAGTGTCTTTCTGTTGAGGATAGCCTTTGTCTCCTGATAGAGGTATGTCTTGTTGGCGGAGCCGCCACCTTTAGCCACAAAGAGGAATTCATATTCATTCCCTTCAGTGGCATGAATCTCAATCTGGGCAGGAAGATTGCAACCTGTGTTCACCTCTTCATACATGGTGAGGGGTGCGTTCTGTGAATAGCGGAGATTGTTTTCAGTGTATGTTTTGTAGACACCAAGAGAGATTTTCTCTTCATCATTGCAACCTGTCCATACATGCTGTCCTTTGTAAGCAGCGCATATAGATGTGCCTGTGTCCTGGCAGAAAGGAAGCACGCCCTTGGCTGCCACCTCAGCGTTACGCAACATGGTCAAAGCCACAAATTTGTCGTTTTCCGAAGCCTCAGGGTCATTGAGGATTTTGGCAACCATTTCGTTATGCTCTCTGCGAAGCATAAAAGAGCAGTTGTGGCTTGCAACATTTGCAATCACAGTGAGAGCTTCCGGATCAACCACGAGCATTTCATGGCCATTCCAGTTTTCAACCTTTACGTAATCTTTTGTAATAAGTTGATATTCAGTTGTGTCAGAACCAAGAGGGAACGGCTCCTGATAATGAAAAGGTTTAGTTGGCATAATTATTCTTGGGTTAGATTGTTTCTATGTTTTCGCAAAAGTAATAAAAATTTCGCTATCTCTTTATCTTTAATCCAACTTTTTACTTAAAAGGATTAACCTTGCCGTAAATATTCCCGGCTTTGACTTGTTTGCGATAGCTCAAATATAATTTTGCAAATATTGCTGTTGATGTTGCTATCGAGGAGAGGTTAATCCATCTCGTGTGTCCGTTAACTGCTTCGATAATGCAATATATGAGACCGCAAAGAGAGGAAACTGCGAGAATCAAAGACACATTTCGATTTGCTATGTTGCTTGTCATATTATTGTTGTTTTATTTGTCATCCGCAAAATTACGAAAAATATTTCACATTGATTGGAACAAGCGATTAGATAATACATGATTATATTATAATGTCATTAATTTAATAGGGTGTTCAGTTTGATGTTCCGAAAAACGTCATTCAAAACACCTGAAATATTAATAAAAACACGTGCTTAGAAATATTGATTTTTAGCGCAAAAGAGTACATTGAAAATTTGGATAATTCATTGT
>Ga0209064_1000798_pt1 | contig 64112 bp, 61 predicted proteins | sample Inofromicrocosms_FD_187498 | JGI IMG/M metagenome (GOLD analysis project Ga0209064, IMG submission 187498) | Mouse cecum microbial communities from Vienna, Austria - Inoculum for glucosamine and mucus D2O microcosms (SPAdes) (version 2) | ecosystem: Host-associated > Mammals > Digestive system >...
GTTTGAGTATAACGGTTCGCCGAGGATTGTAGAAGCTTATGGGAAAACATACGAACTCCCTAAAAAAACTGTAAGCTTTCTTGATAAAATCCTCACGGTCGGAAGAGAAATCGTATACTGCAAAAACACGTCTGCTGTCGTTCAGAAGCTTAAACAGGGTATCGCATATTTTATCGGGGAAGATGAAACAGAGCGTATTTTCCCTGCTGAACAGGAGAATACGCTTGACGCTAACGAGCTTGCTCAATTCTGGATATTTCTCAACCGCGAGTTGAATCAAAATCTTTCCGTTCCGCTCTGCAGTGTTGTAAGCAGCCGAAGCTCGGCAGAGTATTTGGGGGCGAAATGATATGTCAGCATATGTAACGGAAATAAGAAGCATACTCAAAAAGGCGGCTTCTGAAATTGATTCAACGCCGTGTAAATCGGCTATCATATCAATATGCGGTAATCCGTATTTTACAGAAATAGGTAAAACAAAATTTATTGCAAACATCAGGAACAAGTATTACTACATTGTTGATGAAGCAAGCGAGGCTATTTCAACAGCCTTTAACAAATACGTCAAACGGCTTGATGACTTGATCAGAGAAGCAAAAGGAAACGGCTGCATGGATTACAGCGATTTAGCAATTCTTTCATCGGAACTGATCTCGCTGTCCGAAAGTGAATTTCTGAAAATTGCTCAAAAGCATAAGGACAATTATTCTATGCATGAGGCTATTTCCAACTATGCAAGGCTTCATAAAATAAACGTCCCTATCAGTTTTACAAGCCGCAATGAAAAAATACGGCTTGCCGAGGAAATACGTGATAAAGCTATTCGTAAGCTTGATGATATTTTTAATATGCCGCTTTTCATAACCATAGATGAAAATGCCGAAAAAATTTTAACAGAATAGGAAGTGCGATCTGTGTCAAGATACAGTGATATGCTGAAAAGCATAATTAACAGCTGCAGAAGCAGAATTGAAGAAATCGACGCCGATATCGAAATGATAAAAGCGAACCGCAGTTACTCACGGGAATATATAGATACCCGTATAAGTGATTACAATGCCCAAAAGAAAAACGCATACAATAACCATAACAAGCTTCTTTCGGAAGCACACAGCGATTACCTTGAAAGGCTTCAAAAATCAATTGAAAATATTTCGGGAAATAACGTAAACACGGCAGACCTTGCGCTCTTGGATAACAAGTATATCAAAATTTCTCAGAAAGAGTTTGACATTCTGGCAAACAGGCATAAGGGAAATGCCATAATGCTGAACGCGCTTTCCAATTACGCTGCCGAAAACGGTCTTTCAATGCCCGTTCCCTATCTGAATTACGAACAGAAGAAAAAACTTGCATACGACTATTGCTGTCAGTGCGCGGGATATTTAACGTGTTCCGGTTTGCAATGGGCGCTTATTGAATCTTCAAATTATTTCAACGAGATTTCGGAGCAGCTTTCAGAATAATTCAAATACTTACCAAATGCCGCTCTTTTATAAGGGCGGCAAAATTTATATTATGAAAGGACTGGTCAAATGAGCTTTGACGGAACTTTGATTTTCGGAACAGGAATTGATAATTCAGGGTTTGAAAAAGGATTAAGCACTTTAAATCAAATAGGAAGTACGGCTTTAGGAATGCTTGCCGCCGATATAGCGAAACAAATCGGCAGTATTGCGGCACAAATACCCGCACAAATGCTGAATGTCGGCTCCGGTTTTGAGGCTTCCATGTCGCAGGTTGCGGCTACTATGGGTATAACGTCAGCAACGGCAGAATTTCAGACGCTTTCCGACGCTGCTAAGGAAATGGGCGAAAGCACAAAATTTTCCGCTTCACAAGCGGGCGAGGCTCTGAATTATCTTGCCCTCGCGGGGTACGACGCTAACAAGGCGGTAGCGGCTCTGCCTACGGTTCTGAATGTCGCGGCGGCTGGCGGCATGGAACTTGCCGCCGCTTCCGATATGGTTACCGACGCTATGTCCGCGCTGGGACTGGAAACGTCTCAAATGGCGGACTTTTCGGACAAGCTGGCGGTGACGGCACAAAAGTCCAATACGTCCGTGTCACAACTCGGCGAGGCTATTCTTACAGTCGGCGGAACAGCTAAAATGCTGTCTGGCGGCGTAACAGAAATGAACACTGCCCTCGGCATACTTGCCGACAACGGTATCAAAGGCTCGGAGGGTGGTACTGCTCTGCGAAACGTTATCCTGTCTTTATCTGCTCCTACCGATACGGCGGCAGCCGCGCTTGAAAGTCTGGGAGTTACGGCTTTCGACGCTTCGGGTGCAATGCGTCCGCTTGAAGATACCTTTGCAGACCTTAACACAGCGTTATCGTCCCTGTCCGATCAGGAACGTACCGCCGTACTCAACGAGATTTTTAATAAGGTCGATCTGAAATCGGTAAACGCACTTCTGGGTACGTCCTCGGAACGTTTCGATGAGCTGAGCGGTTACATATCCGACTGCGCGGGAGCTGCGGCACAAATGGCGGCTACTATGGACGATAACCTAAAGGGAGACCTTACTATTATGCAGTCTGCGCTTGAGGGGCTGGGTATTGCGGCGTATGAGAAATTTCAAACTCCTATGCGGTCGGCGGTACAGGAGGTCACGGCTTCTGTCGGCGAGCTTACGGAAAGTCTTACCGACGGGGAACTGTCAGGCTCTTTCGATAAGGTTGCCAATGGAATGTCAGAAATTGCGGGTTCAACTCTAAAGCTTGTTGCGGAGGACGTTCTTCCTGCGGCTATCAATGCGTTTGCCTGGATCACGGATAATTTTGACACTGTTGCCGCTGTTACGGGAGCTGCGGCTGCGGCGGTTGTTACATATAAGGTTGCTACAGAGGGAGCAATAATCGCGCAAAATTCATTTAACGCCGTTGCAAGTCTTAATGTTTACGCATTGATCGCCGCAGGGGCAATGGCGGCGGCAAGCGCGTTGGCGATTTATGTTTCCAATATGGATACGTCAGCTCCTATGCAGGATTTTGTAGCTAATACTAACGCTGAAACTTACGCCCTGCAGAAACAAAGAGAAGAATTTGAAGGCCTGAAAAAATCCCAAGCTGAAAAGAATGCGGCTGACACTGCTGAGATCAACAATATCCAAAAGCTTTGGAACGAGCTTCGCGGCTATGTTGACGAAACAGGAAACGTTATCGCTGAGAATGAACGGGTAAATGAAATTATTGGACTTCTTAATGAAAACTACAGCTTGAATATTGACTATATAAACGGTCAGATACAAGGCTACGAAGCTCTTTCGGGATCAATGGAAAATTACATAGATAACCTGCGGCTTGAAGCTCAGATCCGTAACGCACAGCCTGCATATGATGAGACGATCCAAAACATTGATAATGTAATTGCTAAAAAAGAGGAACTCGAACAGCAGCTCCGGAACGAGATCGAGGAATTTAAAAAATCGCAGGATCACGGCGGCGGAGGCGGCAGCTTTGACAATGGGGATTTTACATCATATAACAAAGAAGCGATCGCTGAACGTATTAACTCAATAAAATTAGAAATTGAGGAATTAAACAAATTACAAAGCGGATATGAAGCCGCTGCCGAAGAATTTGAAAATCTGGTAGGTAAAAAATTTTCAACCGAAATAGAAATTACGGGCACAAATCCGCTTTCGGATTTTGTAAGCAGTCAGATTTCCTCCGCTTCAAAGCTGTATGCTGACGGTATGCAGACGGTAGCCTCCGTGCAGGAAGCCGCCACCGTCGCTCTGATTGATGGGTGGAAGCAGCTTGAACACAAATACGCCACCGGAGTGATCGCAACCGAAGCGGAACTCTGGGCGCAGAAATCCGCGCTTTTGGAACAGTACGGAAACTCCGATCTTGAGGATCACTGGAAGTATTACGAGGAGCTGTACGACTATCAGCAGAACTATGCGGAAAATTCTCTCAGACTTTCCGAAGAAGCTGCCGAGGAGCAACGTAAGGCGCGTGAAAACGAATGGAACAACATCTCACGCATACAGTCAATGGGGCTTATTTCAGCCGAGGACGCTTATAAAATGCAGCTTGCTTACATTCAAAAATACTGCCCCGAATATTCCGATGAATGGTATGACTATTACAAAACTATTATTGATTATCAGCATGAAGCGCAGAAAGAACAAATAAACGGAATTAGAGATAGTCTTTCTGAAACAGTAAATGAATACAGAACCGCATTCAGCGAATTGGAAAGCTCTGTTGACAGCTATAAAAATCGTTTGCTCTCTGTTGGAGATTTTATATCTATAGATTCCGGAACCGATGAAAACGGAGTTGAGACTACAACATACAGCGTGGAAAATCTGCAAAAGCAAATGGATAAAATGCAAAAATACCACGACTACATCAAGCAGCTTAAGGATCGCGGAGCTTCACAGGAAATTCTCAGCGAATTGACCTCCTACGATTTTGACGACGGTTCTTTTATAGCTGAAAATTTTGCAAAAATGTCCGACGCGGAATTTAAGAAAATAAACAAGCTTTATTCCGAACGGGAAAAGCTTGCTTCCGATCTTGCAAACGAGCTTTACGCGCCCGAAATGGAAGAACTGAACACAGAGCTTGTAAATACCGTTATTGCAGAATTTGAAACGCTTCCCAATAAAATACACATTATTGGATCGGAAGCTTTGGATTCATTTATTGACGGACTTTCTGAAACGGAAAATCTTTCCGAAAAAATATCGGATTTCACTGACAGCTTTTTCGATGCCTGCAACAACGGAATACTATTCGGCTCTGCTGATCTGAATTTTACCGACAGCATTATAAATGCTCTTTCGGAGCAGGATATATACGCCATTGGAAAAGAAAAAGGCGGCGAACTGGCAAGCGGCTTTAACGACGCTTTAAACGACCTTTACATGAAATTTACTGCACAGTTAAATGAAAATATACTTAGTGAATTTCAAGAAATAGCTGCATCGGAACAGCTGTATATGGCAAATATGCATGGCTCACAGTATAAACTGCAAACGCAAAATTCACATACGCCATCCGCCGAAAATATTGTCCTTAAAAATCACGTTGATACTACTGTCAAAGTTGACGGCGATACCATCGGTAAAGTTGCTTACGAATACATTCAACTCCATAATTTTAGAACGGGCGAATAAATTTAACTTTAGCGCTGCTTGAATCATCGCTGCATATTTGATTGTTTTATCCGCTCTTTATTATAAAATATTTTTCTGTAAGAATAGATAATAACATTTTTATATGTTACGATTATATAAGAAAGAGTATTGCCAAATAAATATTAGGAGGAAAAGCAATGGATCAGAAAAAACAGATGCAGCTTATTGAAAACGGCAATTTCAAGGATAACAACGGCTCAATCATGAGGATATTTAATATGATTGCTCATAAATATTTTAAAATAAAGGATATCATGTATGCGCTGCCGTTTGTATCGGAAAAAGACGTGATAAAGAGCATGGACTATCTTTGTGACGAGGGATATCTTAAGTGCAGAACGATCCTTACCAAGGAACCGGCTGCTATATCAGATTATTCATATGACGATCTGGAAGCAAAGCTTACGGCAAAAGGAACGCGCCTTCTTGAATGCGCTATTGACGATCCGCTTGTTCATCTGTAAAAAGGGGGAATCTTATGAGCCGCAGAAAACACAGTAAGATAGACAAGCTGCCGCCGAATATAAAAGATGAAGTCGAGGAAATGATAAAATCCGATTTTACTTATGCGGAAATAGCCGAATACATACAATGTGAGACTGATACTCAGATATCCAAAGCGGCTATCTGCAGATACGCCAAGAACCTTAATGAATCGCTTACAACATTAAGAATGGCTCAGGAGAACTTCCGATGTATTACCGAGGAACTTAACAGATATCCCGATCTTGATACAGGAGAAGGCATTCTGAAACTGCTTGCACATTATATCCTTGAAAGCATTAACAAAATGCCCGAGGAACAATGGCGGTCAATAAAGCCCGATGAACTCATTAAGCACGCAACAACTCTCATTAAAGCGGCAAGCTACAAAAAGGACATTGATCTAAAGAATAAGGATTTGTCATCTGCAGGCTTTGAGCAAATTAAAAGCATGGTGTTCCAAACTATGGCAAGGGAACGTCCGGAGTTGTATTCTGAGGTTGCTAAGTTCCTCGAAGATAAGATGAACAGCGAATGATACAATAATTTAAGCCGCATTTTATGACAGTTTTAGGACTGTAAAATGCGGCTTTTATTATGGTTAAATTCTTTTTGATGATACGCGAGGTATATAAGAATTGTTCCATTTTGTCTTGTGATTATACATTTATTTTCTTTTATTTTCAGTAGCGTTTCGAGTATTTTAATGAATATCGGGGTTTTTCTCTGATATTTTCGGGATTTTTTGCGAACAGCTACAGAGGTCAAGGATTAGTATTATCCAAAAATAAAAAAGCGAACCGACCGTTCGCTTTTCGTATATTCAATATTCGTATGTTCCGATCACCTTCAGGTCGCTGAGTCTTGCGGAAATGATCCTTCCGCCGCCGACTATGAATAGCGCATCGCCGTTTATCGAACCACGCCTGAAAACCGAGCTGTCGTCAACGTCCAGGGAGTCGATAACTCCCTTTTGCGTAATTGCTCCGTTCTCGTCGTATGTAAAAACATAATAGCTGTTTTTTGTTCCAAATTCATTGTGGCTGTAGACCGGTACGCCGATAAGCTTTTTCTCTTCGTCGATAAGCACTGCGCGCCTGTCTGAAAAAGCCTTTGAAAAGACTTCGCCCTCTTCCGCTGCGAAAACAGTTCCGTTAACCGTAAGACCCGTGTCCGCGTCGTACATGGTAAGGGAAAGTCCGCCGCCCTGAGCTTTCCCGACGCCGAGGAGCATATCCTCTGAGCAGCTGTAAAGATACGCCGAATTTCCTGTAAGGGACTGCGCCAGCGTTGGGGGATTTGCGGAAAGGTCAAGAACGATTACAGACTCGCCGCTTTCCTCGTCGATTACCCTTGCAAAGTTCCTCTCAAACCGTACCGCAGAAGCCTTTCCCTCCGGGAAAAGCTGCCCCGCGCTGTTTATTACCTTGAGTGACTTGTCAAGAACATAGACCGATACGGAAGTCTTTCCGTCCTCATCCGTTGTTTCGGCGGCTATTCTGAAAAGTCCGCCGTATTCGTTCATGCTTTTGTGACCGAGGACTCTTCCGTCGACTGCACCGCTTGAGCTATAAGTTATTCCTCCGTCCGAAAGAGCGAAGGAAGAAATAATACTGTATTCTCTGTCTTTTTTGCCCTCGCCCACAACGTACAGCGTATCCGCCGAGCAGTAGGCGTTTCTGTTGGAACCGAGAACGGCTTTTACCGAAGCCGTCGTTTCCGAGGAATTTGTGTTTATGGCGGATACCACCGTATAGTCGGTGCTCGCCGCGCCGCCGGGAATAATTATATCCTCAGCGGCAAGATAATGTTTTTCTCCGTTAAGATAATACGCGGGAACAAAGCTGTCAAGGTCTTCCCGCGCGTCGAGCGGCTTTACCCGGTAATCGGAATAAGCTGTTACCAGATAAAGCACACCGTCGGCAATTTTTGATGAAACGTAACTGCCGTTCTGTTTATAGGCAGTGGTGTGATAAGGATTTGCGGGGTCGCTTATATTGTAGATATCGACCGCCGCGTTGGTTCGGCTTACGGCAGATGAGCTTGCGGGAATTGCAGACTTCCCGTTTCCGCCGTAAGTGTCTCCGCCGTAAGCGGAGACGCCTGTTCTGTCGTCTGAAACTGTTTCTTCAGGGGCGCCGGAATTTTCGTCAGCCATTTGCAGGGTATCCGCATCCTGTGCTGGAACACCGGGAGCGGGAGCAGAATCTTGGGTTTCCGAGGAGCTTATGTCAGCCTTTGGAGTTCCGTTGTCAATGACGTAAAGTTCCCCTTTTTCCTTTGAAATAAGAATAAGTCTGTCGCCCTCTATATATATTTCCACGGGCGGTTCAAGCGAGCTTTCGATCTCCGAAACGACTTCCATCGTCTCGAGAGAAATAATGCAGAGCGTACTTCCTTTAAGGCAGTACAAATAGTTTCCGTCTGTTTTTACGATGTCGGCTTCCGAAATATTCGGGTCGCTGAAATCGGTATGATCGTTTACGGTGCCGTCGTCGGATATACGTCCGTCGGGGATTTCCGCAGTTTCGTCACCGACAGTCCTTTCGGAATCGGGAGCGTCTCCGCCGTTAAGGGTGATACCCGTATAGATGTTATACAGCGTGTCATAGGAATCGGGAGAAATAGCCTCGTACTCAATTGGAGCTTCAAGCTGCTTCTGGGCTTCTCTTTCGCCGCCGTAAGCAAGCATACCGACCGCAAAAACGGCGCAGGCTGCAATCGCCGCGGAAGTCCGTATAATAATGGCGCGTCTTTGTGCAGAATCTCTTGAAACGTTTTTGGGCGTTTCTTTCACGGACGCCGCGCTCCTTTCGCGGAGCATTTCGGCGATATTCTGAGGAAGAAGCTCATCGGGAACTTCGACCTCGCTGATTATCTCGCTCAGTCTCTCTTCAAATTTCATAATTCCGGCCTCCTTTCTTCTAACGTTCCGAAAGCATTTTTTTCAGCTTGATCTTTGCCCGCGCCGCCTTTGAGCGGACGGTGTTTGCAGATAACCCCGTTGCCCTGGCGATCTCTTCGCTGGTATAGCCTGAAACAATGCTTAACGATAAAACAAGCCTTTCGTCCTCGTTCAGCCGCCTGAACTCCTCCATTATTTCCAATCCGCCGTAGTTTATCTCTTCGGATCTCTCTTGTTCTACACTTTCAAGTACGTCAAGTTCTTCACGGTAATCTCTGTTCTTTATATATTCCTTCTGTTTGTTTTTTATCTTTACAGTAAGGATTTTGATTATCCATGCTTTAAACGCTTTTTCGTCTCTCAATTTTTTTATGGAGGAGTAGGCTTCCAGAACTGTGTCACTAACCACGTCGGAAGCGTCGTGCTGATTTTTCAGGTTTACGAAAGCGATCCGGTATAAGTCCTTATAGACCAAGGAATACAGCTCGGCAAACGCGTCCGCGTCGCCATCCCGCGCCCTGAGGACGCATTGGGAGAAGTCGGTATTCATTCTGTATTATCACCTCTCGACCGTTCTGTGTTTCTATACGGTTTTGACAGCGACACCATACCGTGATCTTCCTTTAAAAGACCTGTCATATAAGTAGTGGCAAAAAAGCTTTGTTTTGTTGCACCGCTCTTTTTGATTTGTATACTTGCATAAAAAAATATTTTGTGCGCGCCAAATTCGCAGCACAATACACAAATCGAGGGTTGGATATAGTACCGAAGTCAAATAAAATTTAAGCAATCAATATTATTATATCCGGTTTTTCCATGAATTTCAACCCCAAACGACTAAAGTTTACTCTTTCATAACTTTTTGGTGTAAAGCTTATTTTTTAATACATAAGCACTTTTTCAAATGTTTGTATAGCCGGACAACCGCACAGAAAAGTTTTATTGCTTTTTACAGCAGCTGCTTTAAAGACCGAACAAATTTTGTCCGCCTGCTGTAATATCGGCATAAAGTATAAAAAGGTACGGAAACAGCAAACCGTTTCCGTACCTTTTTCTATAATGTTAAATAATTAAATAATCAAATACAGCCCCGCCGCAGAACGGCTGTAATCCTCCGGCAGAGCAAGGTGTTTGTCCCAGCCGTACCAGTAAAGACAGCCCAAAATCTTGAAAAACATTCGCATATCCCAATGCAGAAAATTGCCGGTCATATCCCTGCGGACGTAAGGCATAAGCCGCTTTTCAACTTCACTGCCGACAGCTTCCGCGTACTCCTTGGCAAGGTCCTCTATCGCCGTACGAATAATCTCAAAAAACTCGTTTTGGACTGCCGTTGAGAATATCGGCATTTGGACGGCAAGTCCGTCCCCCTTCTCACCTCCCCCGAAAGACTGTAAACCGGTCTACGCTTAATAGGTCGGAAGGGTTTTAAAAAGGTTCGGTAAAATTTAAAAAATAATTTTATACTGTCAGCTATCTGCTTCCGGCTGTCACAGCGCTTCCGCCGCATTGTCGTTTTGGGAGAAAAGCCTGTCCACCTCGTCCTTGAGGGCGGGGTATTTTTTCAGGTCGGGACTTTCGGCAAGCAGCTCCTTTGCGGCTCTCCCGCAGTCGGCGAGAAGCTCCCTGTCGGCGGCAATATCCGCAAGCTTAAGATCGGGCAGACCGTGCTGGCGGCTTCCGAAAAAGTCTCCCGCGCCACGCATTTTAAGATCGTACTCCGATATCTCAAAGCCGTCTGAGGTTTTCGTCATTATCTCCAGCCTCTGTCTTGATTCGTCGGTAACGTTTCCCGCGATAAGCACGCAGTAGCTTTTGCTTTTGCCTCTGCCCACCCGTCCGCGGAGCTGGTGAAGCTGTGACAGACCGAATCTGTCCGCGTTCTCAATAACGATAATGTTGGCGTTTGGTACGTCCACGCCCACCTCCACCACCGTGGTAGCCACGAGAATGTCAAGCTCGTGCTCCTTGAAAGCCGCCATTACCCTGTCCTTTTCGGCGGCGGACATCTTTCCGTGGAGAAGCCCCGCCCGGTAATCCGCAAGGACTGTCTTTTTCAGCCCCTCGGCGTACCCCTTTGCCGCCGCAAGCTCGTTTTCGTTTTCCTCTATCATGGGACAGACGATGTATGCCTGTCCTCCCTCGTCAAGCTGTTTTTTAACAAAACCTAAAGCTCGCTCCCGAAGCTTTGCGGTAACGGCATATGTCTCGGTTTTCTGTCTTCCCTTGGGAAGCTCGTTAAGCACGGAAACGTCCAGATCACCGTAGATTATCAGCGCAAGGGTGCGGGGTATGGGCGTTGCGGACATTACCAGCTTGTGCGGATTAACGCCCTTTCCCGCAAGCGCGGAACGCTGTCCCACGCCGAAACGGTGCTGTTCGTCGGTGATAACAAGACCCAAATTTTTAAATTCGGTGCTTCCCGAAATAAGCGCGTGAGTTCCCACGGCGACCATGCATTCTCCCAAGGAAATTCTTTCAGCGGCTTCGGCGCGCTGCTTTTTTGTCATTGAACCCATAACGCGGCAGACAGCTATCCCCATAGGCTTCAGCATTTCCGAAAGGGTGGAGAAGTGCTGTGCCGCAAGAATTTCTGTGGGAGCCATCAAAGCCGTCTGGAAACCGTTCTTTGCCGCAAATAAAGCCGCGGCGGCAGCTACCGCGGTCTTGCCGGAACCAACGTCTCCCTGCAAAAGCCTGTTCATTGGGGAAGACCCCTGCATATCGGCAATAATGTCGCCGACAGCCCGCTTCTGAGCGTTTGTCATTTCAAAAGGCAGGGATTTTCCGAAAACTGCCATATCCTCCATTCGGGGGAACATCCTGCAGGCGTTTTCGGTGCGGGTTCGGTTTTTTATCAGTATCATTCCCAATTGAAGACGGAGCAGTTCATCAAAAGCGAGGCGTCTTCGGGCGATCTCGGCGGCATGGAAATCTTTGGGGAAGTGTATGCTTTTCAGAGCGTATTCAAGGGTTGACAATGAGTATTCCAGCCTTATCCCGTCGGGCAGGGAATCTGCAAAAAAGCTGTCGTCCGCGCTGTTCAAGACCTCGGAAACGTTGGTCGTTACCATAGCGGCGGTAAGTCCCTCGGTGAGGGGATAAACGGGTCGGAGAAGGTTTTCTTCGTCCGCTTTCAGTACTGCGGGGGAATTTATTTCTCTGCGCGCAGGATTTCCCGATACTTTTCCGCTGAAAAGGTACTCTTCGCCCTCGTGAAGCGCGTCGGAAGCAAAGCGGTTGTTGTAGTATACTATAGTAATGCGCGTTCCGTCATCGTCCTCGGCAAAAATTTTATACAGCACAAGACCCTGGCGGATACGGGCTGCCGGATTTTTTTTCACCACCATTGCCTTGATAACGGCGTGCTCTCCGATCTGAGCGGAGGCGGCGGGAACAGGCTCTGAGTAGTCGGTATACCGTCTCGGAAAGTGAAATATCAGTTCTCCCACAGTATTTATCCCTATTTTTGAGTAAAGCTCCGCGCGCTTTGTTCCCACGCCTTTAAGCTCGCGGACTGGTGTGTTTTTAGTCATAGCGTTTTCTCCGGATATTGTTTTTATTGCTCGATTACTTAAAGCATATCAGCGTTTTGGGAGATTGTCAATAGCATTTATATGCCGAAACAGAATTATTTAATAAATATCTATTGTTCGGTCTGTATTTTGTCAGACGCGCGGCACACTTTTTGTTACAGCGCCGTAATTTCCGGCGGCGCAGGCAAAAGCCTTTCAAATTCGCGCATTGCGGTTATTGAATAGGTCAAAACACCAAAGAGGATAACCGCCGGGCTATCCTCTTTGGTGTTTATATAAGATCAGCAGTCAAATCAGTATGCAACGCCCTGCCACTTCATAGCGTCAGCAACCTTGAGGAAGCCCGCGATATTCGCGCCCATAACAAGATTGCCTTCTGCTCCGTACTCCTTGGAAGCGTTGTAAGCATTGTGGAAAATGTTTACCATGATTCCCTTGAGCTTGGAGTCTACCTCCTCGAATGTCCAGCTGAGACGCTCGCTGTTCTGGGACATTTCAAGACCCGAAGTAGCTACGCCGCCTGCGTTTGCAGCCTTTGCGGGACCGAACATAACCTTTGCAGCAAGGAACTTCTCGATAGCCTCGGGAGTGGAGGGCATATTTGCGCCCTCTGCAACAGCGATAACGCCGTTCTTGATAAGAGCGTCCGCAGATTCGCCGTCAAGCTCGTTCTGAGTTGCGCAGGGAAGAGCAACGTCGCACTTGATAGTCCAGATGCCCTTGCAGCCCTCTGTATAGGTTGCGTTCTTGTGGGAAGTCCTGTCAACGTACTCTTTGATTCTGCCGCGCTCTACCTCCTTGATCTGCTTAACGAGGTCAAGCTCGATTCCGTCGGGATCGTGGATATAGCCGTTGGAGTCGGAGAGAGCAACTACCTTTCCGCCAAGCTGTGTAGCCTTCTGGGTAGCGTAGATGGCAACGTTTCCGGAGCCGGAGATAACAACGGTCTTGCCCTTAAAGCTGTCGTTCTTCATGCAGTTCAGCATTTCCTCGGTGAAGTAGCAAAGTCCGTAGCCTGTAGCCTCTGTTCTTGCCAGAGAGCCGCCGTAGGAAAGTCCCTTGCCTGTAAGTACGCCGGTAAACTCGTTGCGGAGTCTCTTGTACTGACCGAACATATAGCCTATCTCTCTTGCGCCTGTTCCGATATCGCCTGCGGGAACATCGGTGTCAGCGCCGATGTGCTTGGAAAGCTCTGTCATAAAGCTCTGGCAGAAAGCCATTACCTCGCGGTCGGACTTGCCCTTGGGGTCGAAGTCGGAGCCGCCCTTGCCGCCGCCCATAGGCAGACCTGTAAGGCTGTTCTTGAATATCTGCTCGAAGCCCAGGAATTTTATTACGGAAGCGCATACGGAGGGGTGAAGTCTCAGACCGCCCTTGTAGGGTCCGATAGCGGAATTGAACTGGCACCTGAAGCCGCGGTTCACCTGTACGTTGCCCTTGTCGTCCACCCAGGAAACCCTGAACTGAATGAAACGCTCCGGCTCAACGATTCTGTCGATAATGCCGTTCGTCTCATAGGACTTATCCTTTTCCACAACGGGCTCGAAAGATTCCAAAACCTCTCTTACCGCCTGAAGAAATTCGGTCTCGCCGGGGTTGCGCTTTTCAACCTTTTCGTACACGCCTTTAAGGTACTCATTTTTAAACGCCATTGTTTAAATCCTCCTTGTATAATTCTAACGCTTATTACTCTACGGATATTATTCCGTACTTGTCATTATGTAAATAAGTATACACCATTCCGCTAAAATTTGCAAGAGGTTTTTTGAAAAAATCCCAAAAAGTTAAAAATTTTGTTATTTTTTAAGGAAAGCCGCTGTATTTTGAAATATTTTTAAGAGCACATTTCAAAATTTGCGCCTGCCCGGAAGTACCCGAACAGGCGCATTTTTATTCGGCAACGGAGTATCCAAGCTCCTCAAGCTTTGAAGCCGCCGCATTGTCAATATTTGAAATATCACCGTTTTCGATAAGGACTGCTCCGTATAAGGGAGCGACAGGCGGGTACAGCTCCTGAACCGTCATTATATCGATCCATATCCTGTCGCCCGTATTAAAGGCATCGAGGGAAACGTTCGACGCTTCGGACGCAGGGGAAATATTCAGAATGTCGATCCCCGAAAGCATACCGTACTCTTCGGAAGGGATAAGGAAGCAGCCTTTTTCCGTCCGCACAAAATATCCGCTGTGGCGCGTAATAGGCGGCTGCTCCGTTTTTTCGCCGATAACGGCGTGCCGCCCCAGCTCTTCCAGACGTAGCAGTTCCTCGTCATTTATGTTGGAAACGTCTCCCGATTCAATTAGTCTTAGTCCGTAAATACGTGCCTGTCCGGGGTGCGTTTCCGCAATTAATTTTACGTCAGCCTCTATTTTGTCCCCCGTTTTTAAGCTGTCGAAAGGCACGTCGCCCTCTTCGTCCTCGCCGAAATAAATTTCTATGGGTTCGTAAATTGTTTCGGCACTGCCGTCCTGCGCAGTAAAGCTTTGCTCCCTAATTATCATATCGACAAATTCCGTACGCAGATAATACCCCTCCATGCTCCGGATTTCCTCTTCGCTGTCGGTATCGTCCTCATATGAAGTATCGGAGATATCCGCGGTACTTGAAATATCCGAAGTATCCGCGGCGTTTGAAGTATCCGAAGCAGTATCCGGGATATCATCGGCCTTTGAGCAGCCTGCAAGCAGTACCGCCGTAAGCAAAACCGCCGGCAATAATTTCATTTTTAACTTCATTTTTATATCCTCCAAGTATAACCAACACTATTCATAGTATGTACAGAAAATCCTGTTTTCCTGCGCCTCTTTGGTAAATGACGTAAACCGAATAGAAATCTTAGAGTTTCCGAAATAATATTAAAATTATTTTTTCAGTATATCCACGCATACCCGATAGTCGGGCATAATATCCCCCACCACTGCGTAGAAATCCGCGCTGTGATCGGGCACAATAAAGTGGGCGTATTCATGTACGAACACGTACGCCGCGCAGACCTCAGGGTACAGCATAAGACGGCTGTTCATTACGATTTTTTTGTCCGCAATATGGCAGCTCCCCCAGCGGGACTTCATTTCACGTATCTGCAATTCCGCCTCGTCCACGCTGTAGCCCTTTGCAAGAAACATCAGCCGTGTGCGGCGGTTAAGTGTCTCAAACAGCTTTCGGGTCTCATTTGCATAAAATTTTTCCAGTACTTTGCCGACCCGGTTTCCGTACCTTACGGTAACCGTTATCTCATTTCCGGAAATGTTAACGCTTTCCTGCTCCGCATAGGATATTTTGTTATCAGCCTCTATACGCAAAGTATAATTCTTTCCCAAATAACAAACAGTACCGCCGTTTTGAAATTCACCGGAAGCCTTAGGCAGCACGGGAGCCGCCATTCTCACAGCAAAGCTGTCCAGTGCGGAAAAGATAAACTCCGCATTTTTCAAGATAAAGTCCTCGATAAATTTTACCGGTACCCGCGTGTTTGCGCTGATGTATACAATTCCGTCGGGCTTTACCCTCAGATTTACGTTCTTGACTCTTTTTCTGGTCAGAACCCACCGTATCTCCCTGCCGCCGGGGACAAGTATCCTTACGCCGTTACCGTCCACTGTAGTCCTCGTCAACGGTTATGACCGTGTTGAACCGTTCGTCCCTGCCGATGATGTTTTTCTTTATTTCGCTTACTATCCTGTCACGCTCCGACGGCTTGCCAGCGTCGGTCAGAACAAGGTCAAATATCAGATTTATACGGTTCTCACCGTCGGTAATTCTGAAATCGTGTATTGTGCAGTCGTGGAATATCTCCTGCGCGCATTCCAGCACCATGGCTTTGAGACCGTTCACATAGTCGTTGTTCACGGTGATGGGGTCGGTGTGAATGACCGTCTGGATACCCGTTTTACTGAGTATCTGCCGCTCCACATCGTCTATGACCTCGTGTATGTGCACCATATTTGAATCGTCGGGGACTTCGGCGTGCACAGACGCAAATACTCTTCCGGGGCCGTAATCATGCACCATAAGGTCGTGTATGCCCACAATTTCCTCACGGGACATAATTATTTTGCTTAAAGCGTCTATGGTCTCGCGGGAGGGCGGCGTACCCAGAAGCAGGTCGATAGTTTCCTTTGCAAGGTTGTAGCCGCCGTAGATGATGTACGCCGCCACAGCGATACCCACAAAGCCGTCGATAGTAAAGGGCAGAAAGCTTCCGATAACGGTGGCAAGGACCACAGCGCTTGTGGAGATAACGTCGTTTATGCTGTCGCGTGCGGTTGCTTTCATTACCGTGGAATTAATCTTTTTCGCAATAAAGCTGTAGCAGAAGTACATCCACAATTTGACCAGCACCGACGCCGCCAGAATGATTATCATAGGCAGACTGAATATAACGTTTTCGGGATTTGATATTTTGTCAATGCTGCTTTTGAAAAGTTCGAAGCCAACCAGCAGAATGATAAATGAAACAATGAGCGAGGAAATATATTCTATTCTGCCGTGACCGTATGGGTGCTCACGGTCGGGCAGGCGGGTTGACATTCCCGCTCCGATTATCGCCACAAGGCAGCTTCCCATATCGGACAGGTTGTTGAACGCGTCCGAGGTAACGGCAATACTGTGCATCAGCGTTCCCACCGCAAGCTTTAAAGCGAACAGAAACAGGTTGCATACCGCGCCGACTACTCCCCCGAGTACGCTGTAATTTTTTCGCACGTTTTTGTCCGACACGTTTTCGCTGTCCTTGATAAAGGTTTTAGCCAGAAATTTTATCATAATAGTAATATGCTCCTTTCCCCCGCACAAAACATACTAAATAAGGGTACCGTCGGGTACCCTTTGAAGATCAAAATACAATAAACAATATATATGCCGCAGCTGCAATAATTATTACCGCGGCAACGGCTGCAGGTATCCACGAAAGCTTTTTAGGACGCCTTTTCTTCGGCTTTTCCATGGTTTCCATAACGGAGAACGTTTCTTTCAGATCGAGCTTCATATCCTTAATGTCCTGCCTTAGCCGGCGGATCTTTTCCTTATCGTCGGAAACCCTCATTCTCATTTTCGGCATAGTATCCTCCATACCTGTCAGTCAGCCGTTCGGACGGTGCGATCCGTATGCTTGGTTTGCTCTGCTTACTCGGCTTGAACGTTTATCCCGGACTGTTCGTTTTCCCTTGCGAACTTAGCCGCCTTTATCATGATAGCGCATTCAAGACGCTTTTTCTGTATCTCGCAGGAAAGCTTGTGGGCGGTGAGAATATTTCCGGTATAGATGTAGTTGTTTGCGTTGCAGCCGCCGCTGCAATAGAATCTCGCCCAGCATTTTGTACATTCTTCCTTGGAATAAATATGCGCCGCAGCAAAGCTGTTTTTCATTTCTCTGCTGAACGTTCCGTCAAAAAGGTTTCCCATTTTGTATTCGTCGTATCCGACAAACTGGTGGCACGGATAGATGTCCCCGTCGGGAGTAACGGCTACGTACTCGTTTCCGCTTCCGCAGCCGCGGAGTCTCTTTATTGCGCAGGGACCCTGATCCAGGTCAAGCATAAAGTGGAAAAAGTTAAAGTGCTTGCCCTGTTTATCGTGCTCGAGAATTATCTCTGCCAGTCTTTCGTACTCCGAAAAAATAGCGGGAAGTTCTCTTTCGGTGAGGGCGTAGCTTGCGGAAGCCTCGCTTGTAACAGGCTCAACGGATATCTGGTCGAAGCCCTGTTGGTACAGATGCAGCACGTCCTCCGCAAAATCAAGATTATATTTGGTAAACGTCCCGCGGACGTAATAATTTTCGTAGTTTCTTTTTTTGGCAAGGGTCTTGTATTTGTCCATTATCCTGTCGTAGCAGCCCGTGCCGTCAACGCGCTTTCTCACGCGGTCGTTGACTTCCTTTCGTCCGTCCACGGACATTACCACGTTGGACATTTCCTTATTGATGAAGTCCATTTTTTCCTCGTCAAGGAGCATACCGTTTGTAGTTATGGTAAATCTGAAGCGTTTCCCAAATTCTTTTTCCCTGCTTCTGCCGTACTTCACAAGCTGATTTACCACGTCCCAGTTCATAAGGGGCTCGCCGCCGAAAAAGTCAAGCTCAAGGTTTTCCCTGTCCCCCGAATTTTCCAGCAGAAAATCCATAGCTTTTTTGCCGGTTTTGAAGTCCATATGCATACGCTTGCCCGTGCCGTAATCGCCCGTACCCGCGAAGCAGTATTCGCACCTGAGGTTGCAGTCCTGTTCCACAAGCAGACACATAGCCTTTACCGGAGCGGCAACGGAATATTTTGCAAACTGAGCGTAATCGTCCTCGGAAAAAAGAACGCCGTCGTTGTAAAGCTCCTTTACCTCTTCGTAGCAGGACTCTATATCCTTTTCGACGTAAAAGCGGGAAAGCTTCTCTACCACTCTTTTGGGGCACTTGTCCTCAAATGGAGGCTTTACGTTGTCCAGCATATCGTAGGTAAGCTCGTCCACAAGATGAACGCCGCCGCTGTTTGCGTCGAGGACTATATTCAGCCCGCCCAGCTTGTACTTATGTATCATAAATGCACCTCATTTTATCCTAATCACCAATTAAAAGTGTAAATAAAAAAGCAAATAAGGGACATTCCTGTCCCCCGCTTGCTCTCTCCCGGATTTCTTACAATTACTTCTCGCACTTCTGGTTAGCTACTGTACAGGAAGTCTTGCACGCGGACTGGCAGGAAGCCTGGCACTTGCCGCAGCCGCCCTTAGCGGCAGTCTTTTTGAGATTAGCCTTGTTGATAGTAACGATATGCTTCATTGGAAAAACCTCCGATAAAATTATTTAAAATATATTATATCACACAATGCGACATATTTCAATAGTCAATTTATACTAATTTGCTCCTAAAAACGTATGCAAAAAATTTGCACAAAAATCATATACGCAAATTTTTTGAACGTTTTTTAGTCAAAAATGAGTATTAACGAAATCTGCGGGGTGAATTGACCCCGAATATGCCGCCTATTGCAGAACATATCAATATTATTAACAGTTTCGTAAAAAGTCCTCCTGCGGAAAAGCTTCTCACGAAGATAAGTCCTCCAAGAAAAACCGCCGCAAAAATGATTATCCCGCAGGTCAGACCGGTTCTCATTCCCTGTCTGCCGCGGCGTTTCGCAGCCGTATAGCCTGCCGCAAAGCACCCTGCGCACAAAGCCGCGTTCGCCATAAGCAGGAAAGTTCCGTCCGACAGGTCGATAACCGCAGCTATCCCAGAAAACGCCAAAGAGACCAGAAATACCGCCCCCGTGCAGGCAAGCGCGGAGAACAGTATCATCATCAGCTTTTCCGTCCTGAGCTTTTCCGCGGAAGTTTTCCGGCGCATAAAATTTCCTCCGTTCAGCATATCGTTCTCTAAAGCTTATGCCAAACGGAAAAAAATAATGACGGAACCAACAAACCAAACAGCGGGAAAGTCCGCTTACTTTTTGCTTACCGCTTCCTCCGGAGCGTCGTGAACCGTAGAATTTTCGGATATCGCCCACAGTTTAACGCGTAACTTGGAGCGGTCTCCGCCTGTTTCGATAACCACCGTGCCCGTCTCGTCGTTCTTGCGGACAATAATGCCCACGATACCGCCGATAGTAGTAACTTCGTCTCCGATCTGGAGATTTTCGCGGAGCTTTTTAGCTTCCTTTTCCTTCTTGCTTTGTGGGCGGATCATAAACAGGTAAATAACGAGCGCCACCAGTCCGAAAGAGACAAGATAGTACAAAAGCTGACCCGTGGGACTGATACCCGCCGCATTAGGATCGGCAGCTCCAGCGGACGCGGCATTCTCGGCGCGCATTAAAAAGCTTACTATAGCTGTATTCATTAAACATCCTCCTGTAAAAATAGACATAATACTATTATAACACTATTTCGGAGGTTTGCAAGAGCGTTCACAATTTATTTTCATTTTTAAATGTAAATTTTTGGTGAAGCATTAAAGTACGGAACTATAGGGCGCACACCCTACAGGCAAAGAAAAAAATGCCGCTTTACTCTATATCGGACACGTCGATTTCCGACCAGGCGGGGTAGTATCCCGACTTTCGGGCAGTATTCTGGGAGGCGATGTTGCCGCTCCAGGTGCTGTAGTATGGCACAGCGCCGTGCATGAAGACCGCCTGAGTCAGCGCGGAAACAAGCTCCGAGCCGAGGCCCAGACCGCGGTATTCCGGAATAACGTCTATGCCTATCTGCCAGAACCGTTGGCTGTCGCTGCTTGCTCCCGCCATGCCAACTATACGCCTGCCGTTATAGGCGCACACCGCCAGCACGTCACGCCTTGCGCCGCCCGCGCGGTACAAAAGCGCGTTGCCGAAGCCCTCCGACGAATAAAGCTCCGAAACTATTTCGGCTTCCTCATAAAATTTCAGTCTGAAACCGCTGCGGGCGGTGTATTTGTACGGCGTTGCAGGAAGGTAAAAAATACTGTTCATCGAGATCGCCTTGTTGTACTCCGCAAGCTTTCGGTTTATCAGCCATATCTGCTTTTGGTCGAATATCCTTGCGCCGTCGTATTTTTTTGCAAGCTCCGAGGAAAATTCCAGCATCTCGCTTGCGGCTGATATGACTGCGCCGCGTCCCATAGCCGCAGCCTTGAAAAAGGACGGTCCGGATTTGAACCGCCGCTGTCCGGATTCCGTTCTCGCAAGCGTTACTTTGTTTTCAGAGCGGAGAAAATCCTCCGGGGCGCAGCAGTAATCCCTTGCAAGCTGCTCCGCCGCGGAAGCTGTAAGCTCGTTCTTAAACTGCAGGGACATCAGTCTGTCCCCCTTTCGGCAGACGTTCCGCCTCCAAAAAGATATTTTTCAAGCAGGCTCATGCCTATGCTGTCTCTGCGGAGAAGCTCCAGCGCTTTTTCCACAGGGAACCAGCATGCCTCGTCCACCTCCGGAGACAAAATAAGCTCTCCCCTTTTTACCTTGCAGACAAAACCGAGCATAAGGTTGTCGCTTTTAGCGTGATACCAGCTTCCGGCATAGCTTACAGACACAACATCCAGACCGATCTCTTCTTTGACTTCGCGGACGGCGGTGTTCTCGGGGATCTCACCCCGCTTTACATAACCCGCTACGTTGACGTAGTTTTCCGAAACGTATCCCTGCTTGATAAGAGCAATCTCGGAGCTGTCCCCGTCAATGCAAAGGCAAATCACGCAGGGGTACGAAAATGGGAAAAACGGGCGATCGCAGCTATTGCAGTACGGCGTTTCCCCCTCGTCGCCGCAGACCTTAGGAAAAAGCTTTTCCCCGCATTGGGGACAAAAAGTAAAATCCATTGATTCCTCCGATACAGCTACATAAGCTTATAGGCAAGGGCATTAAGGGCAAGCAGGTAGCTGTCCGCGCCGAAGCCGAAAAGAGTGCCCCTACATACGGGGGAGATCACCGACGTATTGCGGAATTCCTCCCGCCCGTGGATATTGGAGAGATGCACCTCGATAACAGGAATTTTCACAGCGGTAATAGCATCGCGTATAGCGTAGCTGTAGTGAGTATAAGCTCCCGCGTTGATGATTATGCCGCATTTGTCGCGGCGTGCGGCGTGTATGCGGTCGATTATCTCGCCCTCGTGGTTGCTCTGGAATATCTCGCAGCCGTCGAAGCCAAGCTCCGCGGCTTTTTTCTCGATGTCCGCGCAGACGTCGGCGTAGCTGTCCGTGCCGTAGATACCGGGTTCGCGCTCTCCTAAAAGGTTAAGGTTGGGTCCGTTGATGATAAGTACGTTTTTCATATTATTCTCCTCTCGGGATAATTGTATGTTAGGATACTTACTATTTTAATACTAAAATTCCGATTTGTCAAATACTGCTGAAAATTTTGTATATTATTACGTATCGGGAATGACTATTTCCGGAAGATCCTCTTCCGAAGAACTTTCGGCAGCCGGGATTGTTTCTGCTGTTTTTGCTGCCTCTGAAGCTGTTTTGAAGCTGTTTTGAAGCTGTTTTCAAAATCTCGATGCGGTTCATTGAACAGACGAAAAAGCACAACGCCGCCGCGAGAACCGCCGACAATAAAATATTTTTACTGTTTTTACACATAAAAAAGCCTCTCCCTCTGTCATTTGGTTAAATTATACACCTCAGACAGGGGGAATGCAATTACATTTTGATTTCATTAGGCTACATTTTGGAAACAATTAATCCGTATCAGTAATATTTTATATCCTAATTTATGATGCTCCGGCGTTTGTTTAATCGGTACTTTCTTAAGAACCGACCGTATGCCGTAAAATACCGATTAGCAAAAAACGCTTGAAAAAAGCCGTCGCGCCGTATATAATTTAGTCGGAGGTGATCGAATGGAGGTTGAAATTAAAATTGATCCGACCTGCAAAACGCCCAAAATAATTATTGCCGCCGAAAATATTACCGATGAAGTAAAGGCTCTGGCGGAAAAATTATCGGCTGAAGGTCTCCGATCCATTTCGGGATTTAAGGATAACACAGCAAGGCTCCTCGAGCCGGAGGAGATCGTAAGGATATATTCCTGCGGCGGGAAAATAGTCGCCGTTACGGACAGCGGAGAATTTTTTCTGCGGCGGCGTTTATACGAATTGGAGGAGCTTTTGGAGGGGAAGAAATTCGTCCGCATTTCCAACTCTGAACTTGTTAATTTGAAACGGGTCAAGGAATTTGACCTAAGCGCGGCGGGAACTATCTGCGTTTCCCTGTCAAATTCCGACGTCACATACGTATCAAGAAGATATGTCGTAAAAATCAAAAAAATACTTGGGATATGAGGTGTTGAAAATGAAAAAAAAGACAGCCGCAAGAATAGTTCTGGGGTTCCCCGTAGGCATAGCTATAGGGAACGTAATAACGGTCGTGATATCTCTTATATGGGGCGGGGGAAATTATTTTGTCTGCGTCCCCGAATTTACAGAGCTGATAGGAAGCGAGTCGGCCGCTGCCGCGCTGCAGACCCTGATATGCGGAATAATGGGCATAGGCTTTTCGGCGGCTTCCCTTATATGGGAGAACGATAAGATAAGCCTTTTGAAGCAGACGGTCTTATGCTTTTTTATCTATTCCGTATTGATACTTCCGGCAGCGTTTTTTATGGGCTGGATGGAACGAAGCATTACCGGCTTTATTATCTATACGGCAATTTTCGCGGCAATTTTCGCGGTTATATGGCTGACGCAGTTTCTGTTATGGAAAGTCAGAATAAACAGCATAAACGCCATGCTGAAAAAATAGCTGCTGCAAAAAACAAAACGTCTGAGCAAAGCCTTGGTCCGGTATGGCTTTGCTCAGACGTTTTTGTATTTCCGCCGTAAACGTTCCGAAGATTATTTCAAGCTGCTGTAATATTCTTTCATAGTACGAGCGTTCTCGGTCTGAGCGCCCGCGCTTTCGCAAACAAACGTGGGAGACAAATTCCTCTCGTAAATAAGCTCCATAAGAGGCTCAAAATCGGGACCGTACCCCTCGTTTGCTTCAAAGGTAAGACACCGCTTTTCGCCGCCCTTTCCGGCTCTTCAAAAAGCGGACTGTGAGCTGAATTTTCAAAGTATAGAAATACTTTTCGGAAACGTCCAAAAAATCAAACGGATACGTCAACGCTTTTTACAGCTTCAAAGGCATTAGCGGTAAAATAAACGTCAGAACGCTCTTTTGCTTACCTCTGCCTTAAAATCCCCCTCAAGACCGGAGTACTCCGCTACAAGGGTGTAAGTGTCATCAAGTTCTAAATCCACAAAACCGCGATACGCTTTTGCTGTACCGAAATTTTCGACAACGCCGCCTTTGGAATTGTACAGCACAAAATTTACTGCACCGCTTTTAACGTTGGTATTCAGAGAAACTCTTATCCGGTCTCCCTTGCAGCACTTAAATGAAGACTCCGAGACTGCGGTTTTTGCCTCGCCTGCGGGAACGCTCACGCTGATATTTCCCAAGGACTTGTTTCTCATAAGGATAAACGTTGTCAGTACTGCTCCGAGCAGTACGGCAGACGATATTAAAATGATTTTCTTTTTCATATTTTTTCGCTCCTTTCGGACTTTTTCTTTAACAAAACCGCCGCCAAAGCTATAAAAATAAGGTACGCTCCGATAGAAACAACGCTTGCCTCCGCGCCAAATTCGCCGCCCGTAACAAGCGGAGACTTTGTTTCCAGCACATAGTTAAATATGCAGTTTTCCATAGCTTCGCTGCTGATGTTGAGTATCCCGCTTGCCATAAAAATATTCCAGACGCTGTGCATTAAGGCCGCCGGCCAAATACTGCCGCTTTCATAGGTCACAAGTGAAAATAATATCCCCACAACACTGCCTGCCGCCAAAAGCTGAATAGAGCTCGCAAGGGACAATTTTCCGTTCAGAACGTGGGCGGCGGCAAACAGTACCGAGGGGACTATCACCGCGACCCCTTTGCCCCAGCGCATTTCGAGAGCTTTCATTATCACCCCGCGGAACACCGCTTCCTCAACCGTGCCTACAGCAAGTCCCACCAGAAAAACTGACTGAGTAACAAGGGCGGAAATCTGCATACTGTCCAGTGCGGGATTTTCCCAATGCCCTGCGGTCATAAGAAGTCCGCCGACGACTATGATCGGCATTATAAACGCCGCCGCAGTCCAGACGGGCTTTATTTTGTAACCCGTGATACGGCAGTCCGCAAGCTTAACGCCCAGAAACGCACCGCAAAGCAGCTTCAGCGCAATCAGGGCGAGCAGCGGATACAAAATCGCCGAAATCACGTTTCCAACGGCTTGGGGAAGTCCTATTGCAGCGGGTAAGCTGCCGATAAAAAACGCCGCAAGCTGTGCGATTATCATTAAAACTATTGCAAGTACGGCGCAGACCGCGGCTCTCCATGCAGCCACCGCGGAGGTAGTTATTTCAGTATTGTTCACAGTATCATCTCCTATTATTGGGTTAATAATATTATACAATATACAGCATAGCCTGTCAAGCAATTCCTGTTTGCAAATAAAAAACACTCCGCAACTTTTGGTTGCAAAGTGTTTTCGGTACAGTATCAATTTATTGCAAGTCCTTCATAATAAAGCTTCATAGTACGTGCGTCCTCGGTCTGAGTGCCCGCGCTTTCGCAAACGAACGTGGGAGACAGATTCCTCTCGTAAATAAGCTCCATAAGAGGCTCAAAATCGGGACCGTACCCATCGTTTGCTTCAAAGGTAAGATGCCGCTTTTCGCCGCCCTTTTCGGTGTACTCTATTTTGGAGAAGTGCGAATGAAAAACTTCAGCACGCTCTTTGCCCAGCTTGTTTTCAACGGTATCAAGTATTTCCGCAAACTCGGCTTTGCCTTTTATCGCGCCGAAGGTACGGGCGTTAAGGTGCCCGAAATCAATGCAGGGGATAAAGCTTTCGTCAACGCGGCATATCTCCATGACCTCGTTAAGGTCGCCAAGCTGGTTTATCTTTCCCATGGTCTCGGGACAGCAGCGAATATTTTCAAGTCCGTTTGCGATGAGAGCCTCCCGGGCTTTTTTCATGGTAGCTTTTGCAAGCTCCAAGGCTTCCTCACGGGTCATTTTGGAGCAGGAGCCGCTGTGTATTACTATCCTGTCGCCGCCCATAGCCTTTACCGCCTGAGCCGACTGCAAAATGTAGTTTATGGAATTGTCCCGCTTTTCCTCCTCGATGCTTGACAGGGAGATAAAGTAGGGCGCGTGTATGGAAACGGTTATGCCCTTTTCCGCCAGAGCCTTTCCTATTTCCGCGGCGGAGGCTTCGCTTACGCGCACGCCCTGTCCGCACTGGTACTCAAAGTGGTCGAGACCGAATTTTTCAAGGTATTCCCCAAGCTGCACGGACTTTTTGTAGCCCATTGCCTTAAAGCTGTCCGCAGTTCCCGCAGGACCGAATTTTGCGCTCATTTTCAGTATCCTTTCCGTTTTGGTATTGGGTTAATTATAACACGGAAGAGGATATTATGTCAATTATTTGGGGAGAAAAAAGTTCGCCGTACCTTTTGAAAGTACGGCGATTTGCTGTTTTAATCAAAATATGTATATGCGTCCAATTCAAAATATGGACAATGTGCAATTGCATGAAATTTCGTCCCTCTTTTTTTTATGCAATTTGCAGTCTCGTCATCGAACTCCCAATATTTAGGCTGCCTTGAGCGTACTGCCTTATTGCCTTCCCAATATCTGCAAAATATACATTTGTTTTCTATTTTGCTTTTTATCATAAATAATCTCTCCCTTTTTATATTCTGTATTTTATGCAGAATATTTTAGTTGTTTTCTTCCTGCTTACATCTTTTTTCTTCGTATCTGCGTTCTTTAAGTTCGTTGGCTTTTGAACTCATTTTGTCTTTATACTCTGAAAACCCATCGGATACATTTCGGCATTTTTCTCTATCCTCATCAGAAAGTCTTCTATCGTGCGACATTGATTTCATTGTTGATGATGCATTACCTGTAATAAAGCTACCTATTCCAAGAACTATTTCCCCCAATATTGATAAGATACCCATTTTTTCACCTCCTAAATATATGAAAATAAATCCTCCCTTCTCTTAAAATTATGTAATACATTATATTACTTTGCTGCATAAATATTATAACACACATATCCTTGGTTTGTCAAGAGAAAATAAAGAAATATGTTATATTTTTATAAAGGAGGCAAGAGATAACATGGCATACTATCCGAGAATAAGAGACCTGCGCGAGGACAGCGACAAGACCCAACGCGAAATAGCCGACTATCTCGGCACTGCATATCAGTATTATGCGGTCTATGAAAAAGGGACAAGCGAGATACCCTTTGAACGCGCCATAGCCCTCGCCAAATACTACAACGTAAGTCTTGACTATATAGCTGGACTTACCAACGACAAGCGGGGACTTGCCCGCAGCGACCTTACTCCCGAACAGCGGGAGCTTCTGAGGACGGCTAAAGAGCTTCGCGCTGCCGATAAAGATAAAACCATTGCCCTGCTGAAAGCAATGATCAACGCCATAAAATAAAAACAGATCGGAGAGACTGATTCTTTCCGATCTGTTTTGTTAATCAAATTTATTGAACCGCTTAGGCAGCAGCGGCTTTTCCACCGCGCGCTTTAGCTTAAACGGCAAACTCGTTTCAAACTCAATTGGATACACAAAAATCGAACGTATCCCTGCAAGGTTCGCGCCTAAAATATCAGTGAATATCTGGTCGCCCACAGCAGCTATGCGGTTTTTGGGTACTCCAGCCGCTCTAAGCTCTGCCGCCGCACGCTTAAAACCCACGGGCAGGGGCTTTGCGCCGTTGGGGACGAAATGCAGTCCCAGCATTTCTGCAAAGGGAGTTACCCTTTCCGTGCTGTTATTGCTGACAATTATCAGCTTTATCCCCGCGGACTTCATTTCCTCTATCCATTCGGGAATACCCTCAGCAGGCGCGGGATTGTTGTGGGTGGTGAGGGTGTTGTCCACGTCCAGTACCAAAGCCTTTATGCCCCGCTTTTTCAATGCGGAGGGAGTGATATCCGTTATTTTTTTCAGCGCGTAGGTAGGTCTGAAAATCGCCATAAAAAATTTCCTTTCGGTCAAACCTTAAGTATCATGCGTACTATCCATATTGCCAATAAATGCGCGGGATAAAAAGCATAAAAAAAGTATTTGTTTATCTTTATTTTACTGTTTGTACGGAGGAAAATCAGCGGCGCGGCAAGCAGGGCGAATATAGTCCAGTCTATGCAGAGTCCGCCGACCAAAAGACTTTTCGGGTCCTCGGGATAACCGCTCCACAACGCGGTTATGTACTGCAAAACATAGAGAAGCGCGCCTATTGGCGGGTGGTTTCTGCATATGTAGAAAATAAGCATCAGGACAACGCCGTTTCCCGAATAGTCAAAATTTATAAGGGACAGCACCAGAAACGCGGCAATAAACAGCCACCATTTGCGCTCCTTAAAGCCCGCCATAGCCACAAGGCTTACGAACAGCGTGAAGAAAATGTTCATGTTCATCCATTCCTCACGCCAGTCGTAGGGGTGGAACGCCATTATATAGAGCGGCTGGCTGATAAGTGCAAAAATTCCCAGGCGTATCAGATACTTTTTTACATTGCTTGTGTAGAGCAGTCCCACCGTCATACAGTACGCAAAAATTGGGAATGCAAGCCGTCCCGCCCAGCGGAACGCGGGTATTTCGGGAAAAAATACGTTTCCCACATGGTCGATAAGCATAGAAATTATTGCGATAAGCTTTAACAGATTTGTATCAAGATTTGTTTTCAGTCTCGGCTGATCCGCCGGCATCTCGTCGGGTGTGGTAAGGTATTTCCAGACTTTTGAATCGGTAAATTTACTCATTTCGGATTACCTCTCAATACTATATGATATATAATATTATAAACCTGCAAATTTGTTTAAGTGTTATCATTCCGTAAAGTTACCGTTAACAAAAATTGACGCTAAAGCTGTCAATTCAAACAGCCTCTCCGCTTGGCTTCCTCAATAAGCCTTGGCTGTATCAAGGGGTACGTCCACTTGTCGGGCAAACCGTCAAGCAGGCATATGCTCTCTATCTCGCTGTGGAGTTCCTTTTCAAAGGAAAAAATCTCCGCGAAAAACAGCATACCGAAGGTCTCCACGCCGTCGAAATTATTCACGTCCGTTACCGAGTAAACGCATATCGGCTCTATTTTGAAATCCAACGCGCCTGTTTCCTCGTACAGTTCGCGCCGCGCGGTATCGGAAATATTTTCGCCGTCCTCCCTGTGGCCGCCGGGTATTTCAAGGGTGTTTCGCTGCCTGTGCTTGCAGAACACCAGCTTGCCGTTATGCTTCGCAATTATAACCGCAAATTTTAACAGACCGTCGCTTACGGTATCGTAAAATTTTACTTCCATACTGTACCCCAATTACGCCTTGTCTTTCGCTCTCTGCTTTGCGCGGAGGGTATTGTCAAGAATGCGCTTTCTTATACGGATAGACTGGGGAGTAACCTCCAGAAGCTCGTCGTCCGCGATAAATTCAAGGCTGTCCTCAAGGGAGAGACGTCTGGGCGGAACAAGCCTGAGAGCGTCGTCCGAACCGCTTGCACGTGTATTTGTCAGGTGCTTTTTCTTGCAGACGTTTACCACAAGGTCTTCTGTCTTGGGGGACGCGCCCACTATCATTCCCTCGTACACGGGAGTACCAGCGCCGATAAACAGCGAACCGCGCTCCTGGGCGTTATAGAGACCGTATGTTACCGCCTCGCCCGTCTCAAAGGAAATAAGAGAGCCTGTGTTTCTCCTGGGAATGTCTCCCTTGTAAGGCTGATAACCGTCGAAAACAGAGCTGATTACGCCCTCGCCCTTTGTGTCGGTGAGGAACTCAGACTTATAGCCGAAAAGTCCGCGGGAGGGTATAAGGAATTCAAGCCTCATGCGGCTTCCCGACGGGTGCATGGACTGAAGCTCAGCCTTGCGGGTACCCAGCTTCTCCATTACTGCGCCTACGGAATCCTCGGGTACGTCTATAACAACTCTTTCCACCGGCTCGCACTGTACGCCGTCTATATCCTTATAGAGCACTCTCGGCGTGGACACGGAAAGCTCGTACCCTTCGCGGCGCATATTTTCAATGAGTATGGAAAGGTGCATCTCGCCACGTCCCGCAACGCGGAAGCTGTCGGTGTTTTCGGTCTCGTTCACGCGGAGGGAAACGTCCCTGAGTATCTCTTTAAAAAGCCGTTCGCGGAGCTGGCGGGAGGTTACGAACTTGCCCTCCCGACCCGCAAAGGGACTGTCGTTTACCGAGAAAGTCATTTCAACGGTAGGCTCGGATATCTTAACAAAAGGCACAGGCTCGTAGCTTGACGAGTCGCAGAGAGTATCTCCGATAGTGATATTCTCGATACCGGATATCCACACGATATCGCCCACCTTAGCCTCCTCGGCGGGGACTCTGTTAAGTCCCTCTATCTGATAAAGAGTAACTATCTTGCTGTTGAACGGTTTGCGGTTTTCGTGATAATCGCCCACGATAACAGGCTGATTTACCCTGATAGTACCCCTCTCGACCCTGCCTATGCCTATGCGTCCAACATAGTCGTTATAGTCGATGCAGGAAATAAGCATCTGCATTGGAGAATCCGCGTCCCCTTCGGGAGCGGGGATATGGTTCAGTATCGTTTCAAAAAGCGGAACAAGGTCTGTTCCTTCCTCGTACTGGCTGAGAGAAGCCGTGCCCGCCCGTCCGGAACAGAACAGCACGGGACTTTCAATCTGCTCGTCGCTTGCGTCCAGGTCGAGTAGCAGTTCCAGCACCTCGTCGCCTATCTCGTCAAGCCGAGCGTCGGGACGGTCTATCTTGTTTACCACAACGATAATTTTGTGTCCCATTTCCAGAGCCTTTTGCAGTACGAAACGGGTCTGGGGCATACATCCCTCGGCGGCGTCAACAAGCAGGACAACGCCGTCCACCATTTTCAGTACGCGCTCCACCTCGCCGCCGAAGTCCGCGTGACCCGGTGTGTCAATAATATTTATCTTCACGCCGTTATACATCACCGACGTGTTTTTTGCAAGGATAGTAATACCCCTTTCACGTTCCAGATCATTGGAGTCCATGACTCTCTCGGCCACGTTCTGGTTCTCCCTGAACGCGCCCCCCTGCTTGAGCATTTCGTCCACCAGAGTAGTCTTGCCGTGGTCTACGTGAGCAATAATAGCTATGTTTCTCAAATCTTCTCTTACCATAATAATTTCCTTTCCAAATCCTGTTTATTTGTATATTTATTTAAAATTTTTGCAGTCTGTTATTCACAAAAACTGTATACCTACACTATATATTTTAACATTGCCGTGAAAAAATATTAATTGCGACAAATCCGCCCTAACTTAAAAAAGCCCCGCGGCAGACTTCATGTCTCCGCAAGGTTTTTTTTCAAATAATAACGTCCTGCCCGATATCCGAGCAGGACGCAGATGGTGGAAGAGGGTGGATTCGAACCACCGAAGCCGAAGCAACAGATTTACAGTCTGCCCCCTTTGGCCGCTCGGGAACTCTTCCATTAGAAGCGGTAAATCAAGAAACAAGGAGCAGAGAAATCACCCGCAGCCTGTTATGTAACCGCTTGACTATGTACCGGACAAACGTCCGTGCATAAAATTAAAAATTTAAAACTGAAAATGGAGCTGGTGGACGGACTCGAACCCCCGACCTGCTGATTACAAATCAGCTGCTCTACCAACTGAGCTACACCAGCTTAAATCACGGAATTTACATTCCGCTTTATAGCAAAGCCGGAGTCGTCTTAAACAATCCCCGCTTCTTTACTTCTTTAAGCGACTTAATCATTTTATCATAACAATATGCAGTTGTCAATAGCTGTCGGATTTTTTTACAATTTGTTCATATCTGCGCGTTATCGCATTTTTGCGCCGCATATTAAGTATATCCGAAACGCAGAGAAATATCCGTCTGCATAAACAGCAAAAAAATCGGAAATAAGACAATGGCGGCTTTTATTGCTTGTTTTGGAATACTTGTCTTTTAGCTCCAATTTTTCACAATTTTTACACCTTTGCAGCGCATGTATCAAAAGCGTAAAGCAAGGCTTTTCTGGTTTATTTCTGCGCTGAAGCTTCGAGAACCGCAGAGCTTGTCTTAGAGACTGAAATGCTTCCCACTCCGCTTGCCATGACTGCTCTGCGAAGAAGCGGTCTGTACATGAAAGGACATTTCAGCAGCTTCCCTGCGATTTTTATCCGTATGGGCAGTATCCTTGCGGCATAGATCTTATGCGGAGAAGCATATCCTCTGTTCAAAATACCTGCCAGTATCCTTGCGCTGTTTACCGCAAAGCTTATCCCCTCCAGCGAACTGGGACTTATAAGCCCCGCCGCTTCGCCGATGAGAAAAGCGTTATCCCTGCCTGTACTTATATCGAAAGGCGAAGCGGGACGGAGCACTACGCAGGCTTCGGTTTTCAGCGGCTCGCCGAACTTGAAGCCGTATTCCGCAAGACGTTTTTTCTGTCTTTCAAAGCTTTCGCGGCAACTCTTCGGAGCGAACGCTCCGCCGAAAATAAACAGGCTGTCCTTTGATATTGACCATGAACAGCAGTCGCTTGTCTCAGGATCGAATATGCAGCTGTAGAATGGGTTTGCGTGCTCCTCGGCAAACCACTGCTGTATAGCCGTATAGCGGCGTATCTTCTTTTTCGGATACAGATAACTCCGTACAGACGATACCGCTCCGTCCGCACCGACAATAGCGTCGGCGGAAATTATCCGTTCCGAACCGTCGTTTCCGCGGCAGACAAGGCGGTAAAAGCCGTCTGCATTCCGTGAAATTTCCCTGCATCTCCCGCAGAACCTTTCGACCTTTTCGGGAACAAGGCTTTCAAGCCACATGTCAAACTTATGCCGGTCAAGATTCATATAGAACCGCTGGTAATGTCTTTCGCGGCGGTTTTGCAGGTCAATGGTGCGGACGGAAAATATCTGCGGGTCTACCAGAATGTCCTTTGGCAGGGTCAGATCGAACTCCGCAAACGCCTTTTGCGCGTCGGGAGAAAGAAGTCCGCCGCAGACCTTTCTGAAGCTGTTTTCCGAATCTGTCTTCCCGTCTATCAGCGCCGTGCGGAAACGGCTGTCCAGAAGCCTCGCAAAGGTCGCACCGGCAGGCCCGCCGCCTATTACCGCAATATCAAAATCCGCCATATTCACTATCCTCGATTCTCTAATCTCTGTCCTTTAATATGGTAACCATACTCTCATCTGGTTTTCGCCTCTGTTCCCCCATGTGTAGTATGGCACCGCCGTTAATGCTTCGGGAATTTTTTCGGGCTTTTTAAAGCTGTATAGGCTTTCCTCCGAAACTGTTCTGTAACCGCTGATTTTAAGGGACTGCACCCCTCCGAGCTCTGAAACAGTTTCACCTGCGGTAATTTCCGCATTGCCGTCAAGACTGAGGGAAAGCACGTCTCCGCCATTGTCTATACCTTCAAAGCAGTACACCAGCGCGCCCCGCTGAACTGCCGCGCAGCCCGTGTTTTCCGCTGCTTTTGTATTTGAGTAAACAAACCTCGCCCTGCTGTCGAGAATTACTTCAATAACGTCCCCCGCCTTAACTCCAATGTAAGCGTACCCCGACTTTATTTCCGGAGAAACTTTTTCTCCGCTGAGGAAAATTTCAGTGCGTTCGCTCCATTCGGGAATACGTACCGAAAGTGTTCCGCCGCCCTCGGAAACTGTGTACCGAACCGTAAATCCGTGGGGAAAATCCGTTTCACAGCGAAGCTTCATGCCGAAGGAGAAATCAACCTCTCCAGCGGCGTAAAGGTGACAGTACGCAGTATCGTCCCCCTCGCCGTAAGCGTAAGTACCGAACGCGGCTACAGTCCTTGCCACGTTGGGAGGGCAGCAGGCGCAGGCAAACCATTCGGGTCTTTGGGGCTTGTCGTGCCAATGGGTAGCGGCTATTCCCGAGATGCCTGGGATAACCTCCAGAGGATTAACGTAGAAAAAGCGCTTGCCGTCAAGCTGCATACCGGCAAGTACCGTGTTGTAGAAAGCCTTTTCCATGATATCGCCGTATCTTCCGTCGGGACTGTTTTCAAGCATTCTCGAAGCGAAAAACATCAGTCCGCAGGAAGCGCAGGTCTCGGCATATGCGGTATCGTTTGGCAGGTCGTAATCTACCGTGAAAGCCTCGCCTATACCCGTTGAACCGATACCTCCCGTGATATACATACGCTTGTCTGTAATACTGCTCCAAAGATTTTCACAGGCGTTTAAAAGCTCTTTATCCTCCGTCTCGGCGGCAAGGTCAGCCATGGCAGTGTAGAGATAAACCGCGCGTACGCTGTGTCCCACCGCGTCGGACTGCTTGCGCACAGGGGCAAAGCTTTGCTGATAATAACTGTCGTCGGCATTGTTTCCCCAAACTGACCAGTCTCTCTGCCCCGCTTCTTTTTTGTAGAAATTTCCGTCCGCGCCCTCAACGGGTACTCCGCGGACGTTGATAAAATGCTCCGCAAGCTCCAGACAATGCTTTTCTCCCGTTGCGCGGTACAGCTTCAGCAGTGCAAGCTCAACCTCCGGGTGTCCCGGATAGCCCTCGTGCTTTTCGGTAATGAAGTGCCTGTAGATATGCTCTGCGTTTTTCAGCATTACTTTCAGAAGCTTGTCTTTGCCCGTGGTGTTGAAGTATGCAGCTGCCGCCTCCATAAAATGTCCCGAACAGTAAAGCTCGTGACCCTCCAAAAGGTTTGTCCACCGCTTATCCCTGTCTTTTATGGTAAAGTATGTATTCAGGTAGCCGTCCTCGTCCTGGGCGGCGGCAATAATGTCAATAAGGGAATCGGCAGTCTCTTCAAGCTTTCTGTCGGGAAACACCGCAAGGATGTACCCAACCGCTTCAAGCCATTTAGCCGCGTCGCTGTCCTGAAAGACCATGCCGTAAAAACCGTCGCCAGCGTCCTCTCCGCGCAGTGCCGCGGCCGCGTTTATGAAATTTTGTACAACGTGGCTCTTCTCCGCCCCCTCCGCTTTGTCGCAGAGAACATCGTACTGATAGGGAATAACAACGTCCTTGATAAGCCTCTGGTACCCCATGATAAAGCCTTCGGAGGGCTTGTATTGCTTTATCGATATCTGCCGCTGGGGTTGCCGGATTCGCTGAGTTTTCATGAAAAATTCCTCCCGTAAAAATAAAAATGTATTTGTTTCTTTTTGGTGACTAAATTAGCCGTGCTTGTTAACGTCAGAAGATAGGCTTCTCTTTTTTTTACAGATAAACACGGAAGTCACCATAGCAAGTATGCCTAAAACAAGATAACCCGCCGCATACATAATAAATGCCGTTTCTCCCATATCAAAGAAGACCCAAACACCGAGCAGAAACAAGATCGGCGAAATAAAAGGCAGACTGCATAAATGTTTAATATCCTTTCCTGCAAGGACTCCTATAAACACAGAATAAATCGGATTGACGGCATAAAACAGAAGAAAACAAACTGCCATTCCGGCGTCGCCTTTTACAAAGGTTACTGTCAGCCAAGGTAATGCTAACATGATTATTGCAGATACAATTAACCAAAGGATGACTCTTTTTTTCATAATTTTTACCTCCTACAACCTTAAACGGTAAGCAGCCGTGCTGCCAATGCTAAAAAGAACAGCCGCTGCCGAAAACTGATCGGCAGCCGTTTATGCTTAAAGCTCCGCAAGCTCAGCGCATTTTTCCTTAACAGCAGGATACAGCTCATCATAAAGCCTGAAATATTTTTCATAAACGGGAACGTTCTCCGCAACAGGCGGCTGAACCTTGTCAACGCCCGCGATTTTCTCGCAGGCTTCGGGAACCGTCTTGTAGACCCCCGCTCCCACAAGGGCGAGAATTGCCACGCCCAGCGCGGGTCCCTCCTTGGAGGAAGCTGTCTTTACTGGGCAGTTGTATAAATCCGCAAGCATTTGTCTCCACAGCGGGGAAGTACCGCCGCCGCCGCAAGCCATCATGTCGGAAACGTTAATGTCCATTTCGCGGCAAATTTCCACACAGTCACGAAGCGAATATGCAACGCCCTCCATTACCGCGCGGAGCATTTCCTTTTTGGTGTGGATAGCGGAAAGTCCGAAGAACATTCCTCTCGCGTTGGGGTCAAGGTGAGGAGTACGCTCGCCCATAAGATAGGGGAGGTACAAGAGCCTGTTTGCGCCGATAGGGACTGTCTCCGCTTCCTTGTCCATGAGGTAGTATTCGTCCACGCCCATAAGCTTGGCTGTGTCTTTTTCAGCCTGGCAGAAGTTGTCCCTGAACCATTTTAGGGACAGCCCCGCGCCCTGGGTAACGCCCATGATGTGCCAGCAGTTTGGTACAGCCGCACAGCAGGTGTGTACTCTGCCTTTTGGATCTATAGAAACCTTTGAGGTGTGCGCAAAAACAACGCCCGACGTGCCTATGGTGGTAAAAGCCTTTCCGTCGGAAACAACTCCCGTGCCAACAGCGGCAGCCGCATTGTCTCCTGCGCCGCCCACAACAATAGTACCCTCCGCAAGTCCTGTAAGACCCGCGGCTGCTCTTGTTACCTTGCCCGTTACCTCGCAGGACTCGTACACCTTTGCAAGCAGGGACATATCAATGCCCAGCGCGCCGCAGACCTCCTTGCTCCAGCAGCGGCCGGGAACATCCAGAAGCTGCATACCGGACGCGTCCGAAACCTCCGTGGCAAATTCGCCTGTAAGCATATATCTTATGTAGTCCTTTGGCAGAAGGATATGTCTGCACCTCTCGTAATTTTCAGGCTCGTTATTTTTCACCCATAAAATTTTAGCGGCAGTCCAGCCCGTGAGAGCAGGATTTGCAGTGATCTCAATAAGCTTCTCTCTGCCAAGTTTTTGGTTCATTTCATCGACTTCCCTGGCGGTACGCTGGTCGCACCAGATTATGGAGCGGCGGATAACCTCGCCGTTTTCGTCCAGCATAACAAGGCCGTGCATCTGTCCCGAAAGACCGATACCAACGACGTCGGTGTTCTTAACGCCGCTTTTTTCGATGACAGTTTTAATTGTGGAAACAGCCGCATTGTACCAGTCAGTTGGCTCTTGCTCCGCATAGCCGTTCTGGGGCTGATACATGGGGTATTCAACCGTCGCCGAGGCGACTACCTTTCCCGTCTCGTCGAAAAGCACGGTTTTCGTGCCGCTTGTGCCGATGTCGATTCCGATTACATAACGCATAAAAATTTCTCCTTTGTTTTTTATTGAAATAAAAATTACCATATTTTATTTATGTAAATGAATACTCGCAGTCCGCTTGTCCCTTGTGATATGTACATTCAATTATTTCGGCGGGACTCATTTTTTCAATGTACATCAAACACCGAAAAGCCATGCCGTGCTTTATCACCATCGTAGACCATCATGATATCGCACATCTGTTTTCTTCCGTATTCCGTAGTGATACCGTTCGCCCCTGTTTTCAAAAGAGACTTCCAAGGAGAATACCTATAGACCGGCTCCATTCTTTTCAGAAGCCATATCTCCATAGCTGTCACATAGGACCTTTGGAGCAGTGCCGAATCAATGGAAATAAAGCCCCTCCCATATGTTTTTCTTTCCTGTTGTGGCAAATTCACGTGCAACTTTCATATTAGTAATCAGCTGCCGGCACTCTTCAAGACTTTCTCCGTTTGCGAGTTCCTCTCTGAAAAGCCAAATGACCGTTTCAATATACAAACAACGCAATAAAATCTCACAAGGAATACCCACACTGTCACCAAGCTTTTGTACGAAATCAATTATTACATCCTTTGGCTCTGAGGTCAAATCATCTCTAAACTCATCAAGTATAAATCTCGATAAATCAAATACAGGGTCACCGATTACACCTTTAGGGTCAATAACCGTATAACTGCCGTTTTCATTTTTAAGAATATTCTCATGGTGTAAATCGCCGTGCAGCAGAAGATTGCGAGAATACTTTTGGTTAATATCTGCAAGCATTCGTTCCGCACTGTAAAGATATTGATACAGCTCTTCACAATCTTTACGATTTTTTGTACCTTCCTTGCCAGCTTCAAACCATTCGGAGTATGTAGGAAATGCACTATCAGGAATGTCAGTCTTGTGCAGTCCTTTAAATATTCTCCCTACAATTTTAATCCGGTCATTGCGGGGAGCACTTTCATATAAAGTATCGGCAGGCATAATGCGTTCCATTATGTATACCTGATCTTCCAATGAATACTCATAAATTTTACAGAAATTCTCACCCTGAAATAGCTTGCACGCCAATATTTCTTTGTCAAAACCATTGTTGATAAGAGCTTTGAGTATCACCCTACCGTACTGTTTTGAAACCGCATAAAAAATCAGACTGTTAGTGGAAAGTGATTTCTGAAACTCTATTTCAGACAGCTCCCATAGTTTTCTGTATTTTTCCACAACACGGATTCGCTCATTATATCGTTCTGCGCCTAACTTCTTTAAAAATCGTTCTGCTATAATATCAGTCGGCAATTTAAATCCCCCTCTTTATAACGTGTTAAATTGTTAATTTAATCAGGCGGTTTGTTTCCTTATTGCCCGCTGTTGTCAGCGTAAGTATTGTCGTCCGTTTATCATCATTTGATTTTGTTTTCTCAACAATGCCCTTATGAGCAATCAAAGCAAGGGCAACATTGTGTGAAACCATATAAAGGGATAAGGCGAACACATCGCGATAAATCCTTTATTTTCAAGGCGTTTGGAGGATTTTATTAAAACCCTATGCAGGGTAGTAACCACTTATGAAATCGTGGTTTTCAAATTCCTATTTATCTTTTTAACATTTCCGATAATACAGTCGGGAGATAGAAATTTTGCGTTCTATCCTGTTTCCTTTATTTTTCAGCCTTAAAAAACAGCCTCGGAAACCTGAAAATAATTTCTCCGTTTGCCTGTTTGGGGTACGCCTTTTGAACCTCCGTAAAAATCTCACGTTCAAATTCCGCCGAATCCGTTTCGGACAGCGCTTCAAGATAAGGACGAAGTCCCGTACCCTTGTACCACTCCATAATGTCCGAATGGGACTTCATTCGGTGGAAATATGTGGTCTGCCACATCTCAAAATCCGAAAAAATTTCCGCAAGAATATCGTAATATTTTTCGGGAGTTAGCGTGTGGAAAACACGCGGATCATTGAACTTGTCCCGCCATTTTTCCGATTTGACAGATTCCTGAATTATCCTGTGGATAGGTTCGTCGTAATTCATTGGTATCTGCACCGCAAGCTCTCCGCCATCTTTCAGCAGAGCCGTCATTTCCCTCAAAAGCTTGGGGTGGTCGGGTACCCATTGTATGCAGGCGTTGGAAAAAACTATATCAAATTTCCTGTTCAGCTTATTTAAATCCTTGGACGCGTCGCAGAGAATAAACTCAATATCGGGATATTTCTCCCGTGCCGCCGCAACCATATTTTCCGAATTATCCGCGCCCGTTACCGCGGCGTTTGGGTAACTCTTTTTCAGTATAGCCGTGCTGTTCCCCGGACCGCAGCCGATGTCGATAACCGCGGAAGGGGACTGTGCAGTAAGTCTGCCCGCCAGATCGATAGAGGGCTGAGTGCGTTCCCTTTGAAATTTCAGATACTGCTTTGAATCCCAGCTCGTAATAATTCTCCCTTTCAGTAAATGTTTTCTGAATTATAACATAAAATTCGGCATAATTCAAATACCATAATATTGATAAATTTATATTTTAATGCCGCCATATAATACAGATTGAGGATAGAAACACAGTTCTATCCTCTAATCTCTATTTTCTAACCTTTATCAAAGGCTGAACATAATGTTGTTGAGAATGGACTCCAGCATTTCCTGTCTGCCGCTTGTGAGGGAATCCGTGACTTCGCCCTTGTCAAGAGCGTACTTTTCAAGGTCTGCAAGAGTTGCCTTGCCGCTGATGATATCCGCGCCGATACCCTTAGTCCAGGAAGCGTAGCGGTCGTCAACGAACTTGTCGATCCTGCCGTCGGTGATGATCTTGTCGGCAATTTTAAGTCCCAGAGCAAATGTGTCCATACCGGCAATGTAACTGTGGAAAATATCCTCGGGAGTGTAGGAACCGCGGCGAGCCTTGGAGTCGAAGTTCAGACCGCCGTTTGTGAAGCCGCCCGCCTTGAGTACCTCGTACATACAAAGCGCCGCGTCGTAAACGTTTGTGGGGAACTGGTCGGTATCCCAGCCCAGAAGCATATCGCCCTGGTTGGCGTCGATAGAACCGAATACGCCGTTGTCCCTTGCAACTCTCAGCTCATGCTGGAAAGTATGCTGCGCCAATGTAGCATGGTTAGCCTCTATGTTCATTTTGAAGTCCTTTTCAAGACCGTACTTGCGCAGGAACCCAAGAACAGTTGCAGTATCGAAATCGTACTGGTGCTTTGTAGGCTCCTTGGGCTTGGGTTCAATGTAGAAGTCGCCCTTGTAACCGATAGAGCGTGCGTAATCAACGGTCATTTTCATAAGACGGGCCATATTGTCAAGCTCCAGACCCATGTTGGTGTTCAGGAGAGTTTCGTAGCCCTCGCGGCCGCCCCAGAATACGTAGCCGTTGCCGCCGAGCTTTACAGTAGCCTCAACAGCCTTTTTGATTTGTGCCGCAGCGTATGCAAAAACGTCAGCGGAGGGTGAAGTTCCCGCGCCGTGCATATAGCGGGGGTGGTCGAAGCATTTGGCAGTACCCCAGAGAAGTTTGATCGAGGGATTGGCTTTCATCTTTTCTGCTATGTAATCGGTGATCTCGTCAAGCTTTGCGTTTGTCTCCGCAAGAGTGCCGTACTCGGGGGAAAGGTCGCGGTCGTGGAAACAGAAGTAATCAATGGAAAGTTTATCCATTATCTCAAAAGCTGCGTCAACCTTAGCCTTTGCTCTTGCTGCGGAGTCAGACTCTCCCCATGTCTTGTCAGCAGTGCCGCAGCCGAACATATCCGTGCCGTCGCCGCCCATTGTGTGCCACCAGGAAAGGGCAAATTTGAGCTGCTCGCGCATAGTTTTGCCGGCAACCACCTCGTCCGGGTTGTAGTACTTGAACGCCAGCGGGTTGGCGCTGTCCTTGCCCTCAAAGGGGATCTTGCCGATGTTTTTGAAAAATTCGCTCATTTCAGTTTCCTCCTTGACATTAATTTTAAGCCTCACGGCCGAAAATATATACAATTATTATATCTACATTATACATTGTAAACGATTTACCGTCAAGGGGTTTTTGTAAAAAAACACAACAATTTTTCCTATGATTTTTCTGTTTCCGCAGCCGCTTTGAACTTCATTTTTTACCCGCAGAGCGAAGAATACTTCAAAGCCTTGTGCCCGCGCTTATGCCGGCGGACACAAGGCTTTGTACGAAGATATTGTCGGCGGTACGAAAAACAGTACGAACCAATACTGATCAAATGTTAAACAGCGCGGCCCGCCAGCTGAAATGTTTGTGAAAAACACGCAAAAAAGATTTGAAATCTGCGGAAAAGTATGGTATAATCGGTACAGATAAAGAAAATAAACGGAGATGTCAGAATGAGCAGTTTTCTTATCCTTGCATTTTTATTTTCGGCGGGAAGCCTTGCGGGCTGGGGACTTGAAGTTCTGTTCAGAAGATTCTTTTCCGCCAAAAGGTGGATAAATCCCGGTTTTCTCGCAGGTCCATGCCTGCCCCTATACGGCTTAAGCCTTTGTCTGCTGTATCTTATGGCGGGACTTGAAATCCTGCTGCCTGTTGAAACGGACTGGCTGAGAAAAGGTTTGCTGTTTGTAGTAATGTCCCTTTGCATAACGGCGGCGGAGTACATTGCGGGACTGATATTTATAAAGCACATGAACATAAAGCTGTGGGACTACTCGAAGGAATGGGGAAATATCAACGGGTTAGTCTGTCCGCTGTTTTCCTTTTTCCGGGCGGTGCTGGGAGCGGTATACTATTTCGGCATACACCCCCGTATACCGGACGCCCTGCGCTGGCTCGCGGACAATCTCGCTTTCTCCTTCTGCATAGGATTTTTCTACGGAATATTTGTTATCGACTTTGTTTACTCCGCAAACCTCGCTGCAAAGATACGCGGCTTTGCGGAGGAAAAGAACATAGTAATGAAGTACGAGGAGTTTAAAGAGCATATCCGCGATTTCAAAAGGGAACGGCACGAAAAGGCTCAGTTTTTTATGTCCATGCATTCATCCGCGCCTTTCTCTCGGCATTTGAAAGAATACTATTAAAGAGCACAGGGACGAGTATGAAAGAATCGCCGAAAAACTTAAAAAGAAAATGCGGCGCGGCTGATTTGGCTGATTTCAAATGTGCGCTTGTAGATACAGGGGCGGGATACGCCCTGCCTGTAACAGACCGAAAGGAGGCAAAGTATGAGTTCTGAGCAAAAACGGCGTCAAAAAGTAAAATAAGATCCCTATATATTTATATATTATATATTAAGAAAGGAATGTTCCAATATGAAAAAGCAAGTCTACAACCCGTTTCTTCCGGTGAACGAATGCATTCCCGACGGTGAGCCTCACGTTTTCGGGGACAGAGTTTATCTCTACGGCTCTCACGACAAGGAGGGCGGCGAGACGTTCTGTATGCTGGACTACACGGTGTATTCCGCACCTGTTGACGACCTGTCCGACTGGAGACGGGAGGGCGTTTCCTACCGCGCTGAGCAAGACCCCGACTACAGCTGCAGCGACAGAAAGTTCATGTACGCCCCCGACGTTGTCCGCGGCAACGACGGCAGATATTACCTTTATTACTGTATGTCCGGCAGGGACGGAAACGGAGGCTATTTCGGTCCTATAAGCGTCGCCGTTTGCGATACCCCCGCAGGGCAGTATGAGTATCTCGGCTTTGTCCGGTATAAGGACGGTACGCCCATGAAAAAATACGTCTGCTTCGACCCGGGAGTTATAAACGACAGCGGCGTTATCCGCGTTTATTACGGCACACAGTACGACTTTGAGGAGCGGAAGGATTTCCCCAGCGAAGAGTATATTAAATCCGAAATGAATATGTTCGGCAAAAGCCGTGAAGAGATACTGGAATACGCAGAAAAGGACAGTGTTATGGGTCCCGTGTCCGTGGTTCTGGAGGACGATATGCTTACCGTTAAGGAAGAGCCTAAACACATAATCCCCTACAAAGTAAAAGGTACGGATTTTGAGGAGCACCCGTTCTTTGAGGCAAGCTCCATACGCAAGGTCGGAGAGAAGTACTACTTTATTTATTCCTCCCAGAAGAACCACGAGCTTTGCTATGCGGTAAGCGATTTCCCCGACAGAGACTTTAGCTTCGGCGGCACGATCGTGTCCAACGGTGACGTGGGTCTTGACGGCAGAAAGGACGCCGACAGACTCAACATGACGGGCACTACCCACGGCAGCATTGAAAATATTAACGGTCAGTGGTACGTTTTCTACCACAGGCTGACCCACAAGTCCGACTACAGCAGGCAGGCGTGCGCAGAGAGGATAACCATTGAACCGGACGGCAGCATTAAGCAGGTTGAGATGACCTCCTGCGGACTTAACGGAGGCGCGCTGAAAGCCGAGGGAACATACCCCGCAGTGATCGCCTGCAACATTACAAACGGACATATGCCACACGGCTCAAACAAAATTTACACCGACAGCTTTCCCAACTGCACTCACAAGGATGAGGACAGATTTATCGGCGAGATATGCAATGATACAATTATCGGCTACAAATATTTTGACTTTAAGGGCGGAGTAAAATTTTCGGTAACGGCGCGCTCCGAAAGCGGCGGAAAATTTGAGATATCCGATGAGCTGAACGGCGCTCCAAAGGCTGTCCTTGAGATATCGCCCGCAACGGACTGGACAGAGTTTTCGGTACCCCTTGATATGGGTACGGAAGTAAAACCGCTGTTTCTGAAATTTATCGGAAAAGACGCGGAGCTTAAAGAAATAGCGTTCGGGGAATAGGACAGGGCTATGCGAACCGATATTATTTAATATCTGAAAAAGGAAGCCCGCACAATCAAGACAGGCACAGAGCATGGACTTACTGCGAAAAAATAGGATTTGTCAGTATAAAAATATAATATATCATAGAACAATAAAGGCAAAGTGATAAAATAGATTGCAGTACTATTCGGAATTTTAAATTATCAATATTGTTTAAAAGCAAAAGGAGAATTTTTATGAAGTACAAAAACCCTGTGCTGAAAGGCTTTTACCCCGACCCCAGCGTGTGCGCCGCAAACGGAAAATACTACATGGTGTGCAGCTCCTTTCAGTACTTTCCCGGAGTGCCCGTTTTTGAGAGCGCCGACCTTGTTAATTGGAAGCAGATAGGTTATGCGCTGACGAGAAGATCACAGGTGGCTCTTGAAAAAATAAACAGCTCGGGAGGCGTTTTCGCGCCCACTATTCGGTACAACAACGGCAGATTCTATATGGTGACCACCAACGATACCACTCACAAAAACTTTTACGTCTGGACAGACGACATTTACGGCGAATGGTCTGAGCCTGTAGAGGTTGACAGGGACGGCATTGACCCATCCCTGCTGTTCGACGGGGGCAAGGTTTACTTCCTCAGCAACGGCACTGACGATTACGGCGAGAGCGGAGTTATTCAGTGTGAAATAAATATTGAAACAGGCGAAAAGCTGTCTCACGCAAAGTGTATCTGGAAAGGCAGCGGCGGACGTTTTCTTGAAAGCCCTCATATGTATAGGATTGGCAATTATTACTATCTTATGGCAGCCGAGGGAGGAACGGAATACGGTCACATGATAACCTACGCCCGCTCCGATTCGCCCTGGGGAACTTTTGAGAATTACCCTGCAAATCCGGTTCTTACCAACAGAAACAAAGCTCCCTGCATAATTCAGGGAATCGGTCACGGCGATCTTGTTCAGGACCCGAACGGAGAATGGCACATAGTGTCTCTCGGCTTCCGGCAGATACATATGTGGATGCCTTACCACCACCTTGGCAGGGAAGTTTTCCTTACGCCCGTTAAATTCGGCGGGGACGGCTGGTTCACCGCCGGTACGGACGGTACCACAGACGATACCTATGAAATAGCGGGAGATTTTGAGCAGGTCGAGAAAAAGCAGTACACATTTGAAAATACCGACTGGATGTTAGACTGGCGGTTTCTCCGTCACCCTCAGGAGAAAAACTACACGCTGACCGACGGCAAGGCGGTGCTTAGGGGTACTGATGTTACTTTGGACGAAGTGGATTCTCCCACATTTGTCGGTATACATCAGAGGGATTTCTGCTTTGAGCTTATTACGGATATTTCGGTAAGCGGCGAAAACGGCTGCGGCGGCGTGACAGTCTACATGACGGAGCTTGAGCATTATGATATTGCAGTCCGTAAAAACGGCTCGGGATATGAAGCGGTACTTAAACTGAATATCGGCGGCATAAAGCACGAGCAGACCGTTTTGACGCTTGCTTCGGGAGACGCAAAGCTCATCGTCAGAGCGGATAACTGCCAATATAATTTCTATGTGTCCCAAGGCGGCGTTGAAACCTGCCTCGGCAGCGGCAGCGCAAAATATCTGTCCAGCGAAGTTGCGGGAGGATTTACAGGCGTTGTTATAGGGCTTTATGCTGTAGGAAATGTTTCCGCAGAATTTACAGGCTTTGGATTAAATTACACAAAGGAATAAATGTTTTTATCTATACGGAAAGGAATGGCGTTATGAATTTATCAAAAGCTCCTATGGGGTGGAACAGCTGGGACTGCTACGGTGCGTCCGTTGACGAGGAGACTGTCCGCAAAAACGCAGACTATATGGCGAAGCATTTAAAACAGTATGGCTGGGAATACATTGTGGTTGACATTCAATGGAGCGCACCCAACGCGTCCAGCCATGAATACGAGCCTTTCGCAGATCTGTGCATGGACGAATTTTCACGGCTTGTCCCTTCGGAAAAACGTTTTCCCTCAGCTGCGGGAGGAAAAGGCTTTGCGCCTCTTGCGGAGTACGTTCACGCTCTCGGTCTCAAGTTCGGCATACATATTATGAGGGGTATCCCAAGACAGGCGGTACACAAAAATACTCCCATAAAGGGTACTGACAAGACCGCACGCCAAATAGCGAAAACAAGCAGTATCTGCCAGTGGAACACCGATATGTACGGCGTAGACCCTGCAAAAGAGGGCGCAAAGGAGTACTACGACAGCCTTTTCGAGCTTTACGCTTCATGGGGCGTGGACTTTATCAAGGTGGACGACATCTGCCGCGAAATGCCTCACGAGGAGACCGAGCTTGTCCTGCTCAGCGAGTCGCTGAAAGGCTGCGGACGTGAAATGATACTCAGCCTTTCGCCCGGACCCGCGCTTCTGGAAAAGTCGGAGCTTTACAAGCAGACATCCAATATGTGGCGCATTACAGACGATTTCTGGGACAAGTGGGAACTGCTCTATAATATGTTTGAGCGTGCGGAGAAGTGGTGCACCCACACGGGCGCAGGACATTTTCCCGACGCGGATATGCTTCCTGTGGGACCTATTTTGCAGGATTACGGCAGGGAAAACCGCACTAAATTTACCGAAAACGAGCAGGTGACCATGCTGACCCTTTGGAGTATTTTCCGTTCGCCTCTTATAATAGGCGGCGAAATGACGGGCTTTGACGATTTTACAATGAAGCTGCTCACCAACGAGGCAGTACTGAAAATGCACAGCAATGCGCGCCACTCTCATCAGGTATGGAGGAAAACCGTAAACGGAAACGAGTTTATACTCTGGACTGCAGCCGACTGTGAGGGAGGACACTATTCCGCTGTCTTCAACGCGGGGGATACCGAAGGTACTGTTGATATTCCGCTGACCGATCTGGAGCTTTACAGCAAGGTCAAGGCGTGCGAATTATGGAGCGGCGAAAGCTTTGAAGCGGACGGAACTCTTTCCGTAAAGATTGGAAGTCACGGAGCAAAGGCATTCAGAATGATTTCGGCTCAATGATCTTATATGCATTACTGAAAAACAAAGCCGGATACTGCATTAAAGCGGTATCCGGTTTTTATCGGTTAATTGTCAACTATTATAAAAATAATTGTTGACAATCCTAAAAATATATGGTATAATATTTTCCGGAGGAAGGTCTTTGCTTTTGCCGCCTCCGGAAATTTTTATTTTGATAGGGATGATATTATGAAAAACTTTACCGTGCGCGACATGACTTTATGTGCGTTATTCACAGCAATAATTGCCGTATGTTCCCAGATAAGCGTTCCAATGACGGTGCCGTTTACCATGCAGACCTTTGCGATATTCTGCACTCTCGGTATCCTCGGCGGAAAACGGGGAACTGTCTCTATTCTGCTGTATGTTGTACTCGGAACGATCGGCATACCCGTTTTTGCGGAATTTACGGGCGGCTTTGGTATTGTTCTCGGTGCGACGGGGGGATACATAATCGGATTTGTTCCCATGGCGCTTATTTACTGGGCTGCCGAAAAGCTTTTCGGTAAAGGTCTCCCTGTGGTCATAGCTTCAATGGCTGCGGGACTGCTTGTGCTATACGCTTTCGGAACGTTATGGTTTATGTGGGTCTACACAAAAAACACCGAAGCGGTGGACTTTTTCACGGCGTTGAAGTGGTGCGTGCTGCCGTTTATTGTTCCCGACGCGGTCAAAGCCGCTCTTGCGGTATTTATTTCGGGGAGGGTCTCAAAATATGCCAATATCAAAAGACAGCCCGCATAAAACTGCTGAGCCTTTACCGCTCCGTCCCCACCATCTGCTGTGCACGGAATTTTTCAAGGGGTACGGCTACAGCGACGGATTCTCGGCTAATATGTCCGAAGTGATTTCAATGCTGAACGCCGACGACCCCGCGGTAACGCTTACTGCGGGTACTGACATTATCTGCCGTAAGTGTCCTCATAATAGCGGCGGCAGGTGCGATTCCTGCGAAAAGGTCGGCGGATACGACCTTGCAGTACTGGAACTGCTGTGGCTTTGCGAGGGCGATACTGCGTTATGGTCGGAACTGAAAAAAGCCGCGCGGGAAAAAATAATATCCGCCGGAAAGCTGCTTTCGGTTTGCGGTGACTGCCAATGGTTTTATATATGCGGTAAATAAACTGAAACTAAAAAGGTACGCAAGCATTACTTTGCGTACCTTTTTAAATAAATATACTCTGAGTAAAATTAACCGAAGTATCTCTTGAGCAGTCCCTCAAATGCACAGCCGTGACGAGCCTCGTCCTTAGCCATTTCGTGAACTGTGTCATGGATAGCGTCAAGGTTCATCTGCTTAGCCTTTGCAGCCAGCTTCATCTTGCCCTCGCAGGCGCCGTTTTCAGCCATAACGCGCATTTCAAGGTTCTTCTTTGTGGACGGTGTAACAACGTCTCCCAGAAGCTCTGCGAACTTAGCGGCGTGTTCAGCCTCCTCGTAAGCGGCTTTCTCGTAGTACATTCCTATCTCCGGATATCCCTCGCGGTGAGCGACTCTTGCCATTGCAAGATACATGCCTACCTCGGTGCATTCGCCCATAAAGTTCTGGTTAAGACCTTCGAGTATCTCCTCGTCAGCGCCCTCTTTGCCGAGACCTACAACGTGCTGGCAAGCCCAGTTAAGCTTGTCCGAAGCAGCTTCGCTGAACTTTGAGGCGGGAGCCTTGCACTGGGGACATTTGAAATCCGCAGGGAGGCTTTCTCCCTCGTAAACATAACCGCAAACCGAGCAAACAAACTTCTTCATAATGATTGTCCTCCTTAAAAATTATGATACTATAATTATATCATTTGTTTTGTTTTTGTCAAGTTTTTTCTGTACAGTCAAAGTATACCATATCAGTATAGTTTTGTCAATACTGCTGCTGTATTTTTCTAAAATAATTATGCTTTATGCTTTGGTACCGGAAAAATTGTCCGCATACTGCGTTTAATGCATTACTGCATTTACTGCATTTGGGAAACTTTAAGATATATCCTGCCGCCGTCAGCCATTACCACCGCTTTGTCGCCTTTTTTGACGGTACCGTCCAGAATATTTTTGGACAGGAGACTTTCCACGGTGGAAGTTATCTTCCGCCGCAGCTTTCTTGCTCCGGTTTTGTCAAGACCGTCCGCTGTAAGCGCGTCTATTGCTCCGTCGCTGAATTCCACGGATATCTCCATGGCCTCGGCGCGCCTGCAAAGCCCAGCCAGCATTTTTCTTGCTATCTGTCCCAGCTCGGGAGTACCCAGCTTTTTGAACACGATTATCTCGTCCAGCCTGCCGATAAGCTCGGGGCGAAAGCGTTCGCGCAGGGCTTTAAGCACGTCGGATCGTACGGAGCAGGAGTCGTCCCCCGCTCGGGAGAAGCCTACGGATTTCTTGTCCCCCAAAAGCTCTGCGCCTACGTTGGAGGTAAGAATTACCACCGTGCTTCTGAAGCTGACCCGCCGGCCCTTGCTGTCGGTGAGAATACCGTCCTCCATTATCTGGAGCAGGATATTGCTCACATCGCTGTGCGCCTTTTCTATCTCGTCGAAAAGAATAACGCTGTAAGGCTTTTTCCGAACCTTTTCGGTAAGCTGTCCGCCGTCCTCGCAGCCCATATAGCCCGGAGGCGCGCCTATCAGCTTGCTGACGCTGTGCTTTTCCATATACTCTGACATATCAAAGCGGATAATGGAATTTTCCGTGCCGAAAAGACATTCCGCCAGAGCTTTTGAAAGCTCGGTCTTGCCCGCACCCGAGGGTCCTGTGAACAGAAAGCACCCCATGGGACGGGAGGGGTCTTTAAGTCCCGCGCGGCTTCTGCGGATAGCGTCCGCTACCGCTTCAACTGCTTCGTCCTGACCGATCACACGCTTTTTCAGCTCGCTTTCAAGCTCTAAAAGCCTCTTGCTTTCGTCCGCGGTAAGTCTTGTCACCGGTATCCCCGTGGCAAGAGAGACTACCTCAGCAATGCTGTCCTCCGTTACCGCTATCGCAGGAGCTTCGCTGTCGCTGTACCAGCTTGTATTTCCGCGCTTTACCCCGACGCTGCTGCCGCTGCTGCAATTAAGCCCTGCGCAGGTTTCGGTCTGCCTTTCCAGCATTCTTTTGAGACTTTCCGCAAGCTCGCTGAGAGTTCTCGGAGATTCGGCGCATTTCATTTTCGCTCTCGATGAAGCTTCGTCTATAAGGTCTATAGCCTTGTCGGGCAGAAATCTGTCGGGAAGATATCTTACCGACATTGACACCGCCGCCTTTACCGCGCCGTCCGTAATGGTCACGCCGTGGAAATCCTCGTAGCAGCGTTTGAGTCCGCCGATAATGCTTAGCGCTTCCTCCTCGCTGGGTTCTCTTATCAGCACCTGCTGGAAGCGGCGTTCAAGAGCGCTGTCCTTTTCAATAAATTTTCGGTATTCTTCAAGGGTGGTCGCGCCTATTATCTGTATCTCCCCGCGGGCAAGCTGGGGTTTGAGAATATTAGCCGCGTCTATCGCGCCCTCCGCAGCTCCCGCACCCACAACGGTGTGAAGCTCGTCTATAAAAAGGATTATCCTGCCGTTTGCGGCTACCTCGTCAAGGCATTGTTTTATGCGTTCCTCAAAATCTCCGCGGTACTTCGCCCCCGCAAGCATGGAGGTAAGGCTCAGGGAAAAAAGCTGTTTTCCTCTTATTGCTTCGGGAACCCGTCCCTCCGCAAGCATAACGGCTATGCCCTCGGCTATGGCTGTCTTGCCCACGCCTGCTTCTCCCACAAGGCAGGGATTGTTTTTCGTCCTGCGGGAAAGCACCTGTATGACGCGTTCTATCTCCTTTTCACGGCAGAATACAGGGTCGAACTTTTTTTCCCGGGCGGCTTTGGTGAGATCCTTGCCGTACTTTAAAAGAGTGGGGGTTTTGAGATTTCCGCCGGATATGTCGTTTGCCGCCGATACGGAGCAGGCTTTGGAAAGTCCCGAAAGGCTGCCGCCTATTTCCTCAATGATCGTCACGGCGGTGCACTGATCCTCCCGAAGCAGTGAAAGCAGAAGATGCTCTGTTCCGGTAAGCCGCGCTCCGCTTTCGGAAGCTAAAATAAATGCTCTTTCTATGATGCGTTTCACGGACGGAGTGGCGGCTTCACGATCTACAAGGCAGGGTTCCCCTCTGCCCACAAGAGCGGTTATCCTGCCGAGGATAATCTCCTCTTTTATTCCGCACATTTTGAATATTCCCGAAGCAGTGCAGTTAGGTTCGCTCACAAGCGATAAAAGAAGATGTTCGCTGCCCATATAGATGTGTCCCAGCCGCCCCGCCTGTATATATGCCTTGTTGATAACGACGTTGGCTTTTTTTGTAAAGCTTTCCAGATTATACATAAGCTTTATCTGACCTTCCCTTTCAGAGATTAAAGTTTAAGAGGCAGGAAGCAGAAGCGGCAGGCGGTATGCCTCAGTCCCGCAAATACTGTCTCTGTCATTTATTATTGCACGGTACGGTAAAATTATTTGTCGCAAACTGGAAAAATTTCCGTTTCATTTTCTGTAACCAAAATTCCGCCGCGGCATAGAATGAACTATGAAAAGCCGAACGGTACGGCAAAAACGCCGCGCCGCCGCTTTCAGAATACATTATTTAAGGAGCGTATCTTTATGAACTGTGGAATTTTTGGCAATGGCAACAACTGCTGCTGGATCATCATTATCCTTCTCGTTCTCTGGTTCTGCTGCTGCAATCACAACAACAACAACAGCGACTGCGACTGCGGATGCGACTGCGGATGCAACTGCGGCAACAATAACAACAACGGCTGCGGCATTTGCTAAGTAAGCAAGTTTGCAGAACGTTCAAGTCCGAATAAGCGATCGCTTACGGGCAAAAAAGGAAAAGCCGGTTTTTTCGGAAACCGGCTTAATTCCGTTTGCAGGGCATTTTACAGCGGTACATAAAAAATATTCTGATAAAACTTTCAGGGTACGTTTTCCGGTCCCGCGTTTTCAAAACATATTATTTATTCTGCGGACTCGGAGACACTGTTCTGCAAAAAAGTTTATTAAAATAAAAACCGTCCCGGCGCACACAGTACGGCGGGACGGAAAGCTTCATTTCTGCCACCTCCCGGATAACCTTAGGACAACCTTAACGCTATCCCGGAAATTATTTCAGATCGCTCTTTTCTTTCCTTTTTGCAGTTCCGGCTCCGGCGGAGACGGAAGTTCCGGAGTGAACCGAGGAACTGAAGATAGAGGTTTTGTCGTATTTTTTCTTTAGAGTCTGCAAGGCCTTTTTTTCTATTCTTGACACATAGGAACGGGATATCCCAAGCTTGTCGGCTACCTCCCGCTGAGTCCGCGGAGCGCAGCCGTAAAGTCCGTAGCGGTGCTTTATTACGGTTATTTCCCGCTCGTCAAGGCATTCGCCTATAAAGCGGTAAAGCTGCTCGGATTTTATGCTCAGGTCTATCTTATCCAGAATGCCGTCGTCCTCGGCAATAATGTCGATAAGGGTCAATTGATTGCCCTCTTTGTCGGTGTCTATTGGTTCGTCGAAATAGACGTCCCCTGCGGACTTTTTAAGAGAGCGGAAGTGCATTAGTATTTCATTTTCTATACTCACTCAGCGGAATTTCAAGAGTATTTACCGTATCGCTGTCGTCCGAGCCGTAAAGATATATATGAATGTTTTCGCCGTCCCATACGATCTTTCTCACGCAGGCGCGTATCGCCGCTCTTTTCTGTTCTGTTGACATAATATCCATTGTCTCCGCAAAGCTTGAAAGCATATCTCTCAGAATGTCAAATTCCCCGCCGTTGAGGATTTGCCGCTTTCTGATATTTTCCAGTTCGTCTATCTGCGACCTTAGTCCGTCGTTTTTCTTGTGCAGGTTTTCAATTTCCTTTATAATGTATCCCGCCGCGGAGCTTTCGGAATTTTCCGACAGGGCTTTTGTAAGATTTTCTATAGCTTTTTCGTTTTCGGAAAAGCTTTTTTTCAGTTCCGCGACGTTCTCCGAAAAATCGCCCTTGTCCGATAAAATATCCTTTTTCGCTTTTTCCACAGACTTTGCAAAAGCGGAGCCGTCCTCGGAAAGCTTTTTGAGTTCGGTGCAGACGATACGGTCAAGAAGATTTCCGCTGATGTTGGAAATCGCGCAGCGTTCGGAATGGCTTCGTTCTTTGGTATTGCAGAGATATGTGTAGACAAGTTCGCCGTCCTTGTTGGTGCGCTGGGTAAGCTTGGGACGCATATAGTCCCCGCAGATTCCGCAGAGAAGTATCCCTGACAGCAAGGCGGTATTGCTTCGGGTCCTGCGGAAGCTTTTGGAGCGGTTTTGGTCAAGACAGGTCTGCACCTTTATCCAGTCGGAGCCGCTGATTATGCCGGGGTGCTTTCCCACCGCCACTATCCACTCGTCCTCGGGACGTATTTTGTGGGCTTCGCCGTGCTTCTGCTCTGTACGGTTGTACGCCATTATACCACATACGCCGTCAAAGTCTGACTTGTCGGAAAAAATCTCCGCGCCGCTTTCGGAAAGATATCTGTAAGCGTCTTCGTCCGCGATCATATAGACGGGGTTCGTAAGGATATTTTTTATGGCAAAGCGGGTAAAGTCACGTCCGTTTTTGGTGGTAATACGGTTTTGGAGCAGGAAAGTGTCCGTCTGGGTAAGGGAGCCTGTTTCAAGAAATTTTGAAAAGATAAGCCTGACGGTTTCCGCTTCCGTTTCAATAAGCGAAAGCTTGCAGGCTTTTTTGGATTTGCCGTCCACGGTCATATGGGAAACGCTTTCCGAGGCGTACCCCGTGGGAGTAGTGCCTCCGAGCCAGCGCCCTGTTTTGGCAAGCTCATGCATATTGTCCCGTATGCGTTCGGCAATGGTCTCGCGTTCAAGCTGGGAGAAAACCGAGGCTATGTACATCATTGCCCGTCCCATTGGCGAGCGGGTGTCGAAGTCCTCGCGGATAGAGATAAAGGAAATGCCCAAGCGTTCAAGTTCCCGGATAAGACCCGAAAAATCGCTGATGTTCCTGCTTACGCGGTCAAGACGGTAGCATACCACCGCGGATATCTTTTTCTCCCGCGCGTCGGACATCATCTGCTGAAACTGCGGTCTGTCGGTGTTTCCGCCGGAAAAGCCTTCGTCCTCATAGACGATCGCCGCGGCTGCTGCTTCCCGGCTGTAGCGGGAGGATATGTACTGTCTGCAAAGCTCGATCTGGTTTTCTATGCTTTCGCCTTTTCCAGTGAATTTGGATTTGCGGGAGTATATGGCTATTGTACGGTTGTCGCCCTTGGACATTGTTAAAGTCTCCTTTTAAGATGATATGTGATATTATTTATTATATCACTAAGGAATTGAAATGTAAAGATGAAAAATTAAAAATGTTTTTTGAGCAGAATCGTGAGACGGTACATAACAATATATTTTTAATAAATAATAGTAATAATTGGTATTCGGCGTAATTATTTTTAGACTTGACAACATCAAATGATTATGATAAAATAAAATAAAATTTAGATTGTCATAAAAGGAGAACGGCTATGAAATATATACCCCGCGAACTCGAACGCAAATTCATGCAAATGAACGGCTTTTTTAAGGCCGTACTTGTAACGGGTGCAAGACAGGTCGGGAAAACCACTATGCTCAGGCGACTTGCGGATGGGACGAACCGCACCTATATCTCCCTCGACAACATTATGGCGCGTGAACTTGCGCAAACCGACCCCGATCTGTTTTTCCAGACATATAAGCCGCCTGTTCTTATTGACGAGGTACAGTATGCTCCGCAGCTTTTCGAGCGCATAAAAATCATATGCGATGAAACGGACGAAACAGGACTGTTCTGGCTGACGGGTTCACAACAGTACAGTATGATGAAAAACGTCCGTGAATCATTGGCGGGCAGAGTAGGGATACTCACGCTTTACAGCTTGTCGCAAAGAGAAAAAGCCGGTATAAAATTTGAGGAGCCGCTTACGTTCTCTTTAGAGGGACTGCGGGAACGACAGGCGGTTATGCCCGAAAACAACATAAACGATGTGTTTGAGCATATATGGCGCGGGGGTATGCCGCATGTTCAGTATGCCGACGCGGAACAGCGTCAGGAATACTACAATTCATATATCGACACTTATTTGCTTCGTGACGCAGCGGAAGCCGGCGGTATCACAGATTCGCTTAAATTTATAAAATTTCTCAGAACCTGCGCCGCGCTTACGGCGGAACAGGTAAATTACGCCTCTCTTGCAAACGCTTCCGACATATCGGAACCCATTGCTAAAAATTGGCTTAAAATACTTGAGGGGCTTGGCATAATATATCTGCTTCAGCCTTATTCAAATAATGAATTCAAACGTCTTACCAAAACGCCTAAGCTGTATTTCTGCGATACCGGACTTTGCGCGTACCTTTCAATGTGGCTTACAAAGGATACCCTGATGAACGGAGCGGCAAGCGGACATTATTACGAAAACTATGTTGTCACAGAGCTTCTGAAAAGCTATGCGTATTCAAAGGCAAAAGCAAATCTCAGCTATTACCGTGATTCAAACGCTAAGGAAATAGACGTATTTGTAGAAACTGACGGACTGATTCACCCTCTTGAAATAAAAAAATCAGCCTCTCCCGACCGCAGAGAAGTGAAAAAATATGAGCTGCTTGACAAGGCGTCTGTACCGAGAGGCAGCGGCGGAATAGTTTGTATGTGCAGCGAGCCTATACCTATAGACGACAGAAACTGCTTTATTCCGAGCAATCTTATTTAGGAAGGGTTTGTAATAAACGCAGCAACACTCAGGAGATAAAGTTCCTTTATCAAACCGGTGGAAAGGTCATTCCCATAGAAGTAAAGTCCAAAAACGGCGCGACTTTATCTCTGAATAACTTTATAAAAAATTACGCGCCGCCCTTTGCCTATAAGCTTATTTCGGGCAGCGTGGGAGTTTCCGACACAAAAATCACACTTCCGCTTTATATGACTATGTTTATCTGAACCAAAAATAAAAATAAGAGGGAGACGGTATTGACGCCGTCTCCCTCTTATTTTTATGAGCATTTATCTGCAATTGATTTTATCATCAAAAGCTTTTGTTCTTTAGTCCAAGGCTGCTTTTTTATGTACGCTGCAACGCTGTCGCCGTGAACCTCCGCAACTTTTTTCTTAAGCTCATCCTTATCATTTTTATTCGATGGCAAATGCACTATAACTTTCATGTTAAAACCTCCCTAATATAAATAGTATTTGATTTGACAACGTATTATGCGCTGTCATTCATATAAATAATATACAACTATAACGCGTGACTATTCGGTTCGAAGCTTAATCGAACGCCAAATATTTACCGTTGGACCATTAATGCGTTTTTTATCCCTTTTCATGCCGGGAAGCATCTTGTGCAGTTTTTCCATAAAAACACTTGAAATGGATATTGCTGTCAATCCTTCCTTTTCACAAAATATACAGTATTGTCTATACAGTTCCGGTGAAGTGACAAAATCATTATCATCCCCAGTAACTTCACACATCTGGTCTGCAAAGAGTTTTACAGTATCAATATCCGTATTTTCGCCTGCGGAAGACTTTGTATAGATGTCTTTTGCACTGACCGAGTAAATATCGTCCCCCGAAAAAATATAATTATTTTTTCTTACAAGCGCGAAAGCTCTTACCGCTCGGCTTGCAACCATCGGAAGCTCCGGACGGATATGTTCCAGCAAATCCATGTCCCTCAAATGCTTTGGAATAGGATTTTTACATGGGATTATTAAAAGCCGATCAGCAAAAGCCTGATCAAAACAAGTAAGCTTCAAATGATAATTGGTGCCATACAGCAGATGGCCTTGATAAACATAGTTAAAGCTGTTCATATATTTCACCTCCCCGCTTACAGTATCTCCGCCGGACAAGTTTTTAAGTATTGCCGCCGTTGACGCGTCAATGGGGACAGAGGAAAGATCCATGCAAATATTAACGGCGGAGTTGACCAGGCTTGTTCCGACAAATCTGTCGGTAAGCTTTTGCGGAGAAAAGGACGTAACGTTTTCATCGGCAATCAGAATTCTTACGACATTGCCAAATACAGATTTTCCTGTATTTCCCGCTCCGTCCAATACAACTATTTTCTTTGCTTTAAAATCACCGCTTAATAATAATCCTAAAGCTTCCCATATCCGATGGATCAAAATCGGATTTCCGTTTGCCAAGGCATAAACGTATTTATTGAAAACAGGCGTATCGGAATCTGTACACAAAACGAACGGTACACTCAGCGCGTGCGTATTGTAATTATACGGACTATGCTGCTCTGTACTAAGTGAATCCAAATTAAGCACGCAGTTAGAAAACATTACCTTGTTTTCAACATTGGCATTACGGAAGTCAACAGCACGAGCGTCAGTCTGAATAAATCTTGCTATATCCTTTATATAGCCGGACGTTCCGTTTCGTGTGGTTTCATCAAGAAGCGTATCTCTGACTAACTTGTGAAGCTTTGGCGCATCACATAATTTATAGTATGTCCCTTGAAATACATATACTGCATTGTTGCTTTGTACAAACAAGATTTTACTCATTACACGTTTGGCTGCTGCCGCATTGAAACGTTCTTTTTCAGCCGACGGCGACGCGGTTTCTGATTCATCCGTATTTGTCGCCTGCTGCGGCAGTTCGGCGGCTTTTACAAAATTCATCTGGGGAGAATTAAAATTATAATTCTGTATAGCGGAAAACATCGAATAATGGTCGTTCCCGCTATATGTTGCCGGAACAGGATCAATAACCGTTCCCGTTACGACGTTTGATTGATACTTGCAAACTGCGTTATCTTCTCCTTTAAGTTCGTTTGAAGGAACAATCGCCATGAAGTCATTGCGATTGTCTGCAATTTTGACAAGTTCAATCGGGTGTTCATAACCGTCCTCAGCGGACTGATGAATAGGGATCATTACGTTTGGAATATATCCGTTTTCAATTCCTTGAGCTATTGCGCGTACATTATTTTCTGTCATGGGCACACGGCTTCCGTCGGGGAGGATTACGGTTAAGCTTGAGTTGTCCCCCTTATCTTTACTTGTAAAAACAATTGGATAAATGATGTTATTATTCATAATAAAAACTCCTTATGTGTGAGGCGCCTTCACTAAATTTATTCGAACAAACACATTATACAGCATATTAAACGATAATCGTATAAATTTAATATAAAAATATATAAATATTAATATTTTCATTTAAAATTATCGTTTAAAAAAATATTTATCACACCCTAACTTTAAACAAAAAATTAATAAAATGATTATGTCTAACGTAGACAATGTTCATTGCAGCCGCAAGCTGATATTGGAAGAATTAGGTGACAGACTTAAAAAAATACGGAAAATTAATCATCTTACAATGAAACAACTCTCTGAGCATACAAATGTTTCCGTATCGTTTATTTCAAAAATTGAAAATTACTACATAACAAAACCGCCTTCATGTATGTTTATTCATGACTTAATGGATATATATATTTGCTCTTATAGATTCTCCTAAATGCGGTGGTGATATGCTTTATAAACCTATAAAAATGCTTACTGCGGGAAACTATCCAAGTTTTTTTGCCGCTTTTCCTCAATATATTGATATAACTGAAATGTTAAAAACGATATATTGCAGCAATGATATGAAAGCCGTAGAAAGTGTTCGATCCTTTTTAAGCGAACTAACCGAGAACATGAGAAACAACTAACGTTCTGCGTTCTGACTCACATATAAACCGTTATACTATATATAATTATATCTATTACGCGATAGATAATATATAATATAGTTTTTATCGGTACCGGAACGGAGAACACGGAACATTTTTTATTCAACAGCAAATTTTATAGAGTGTTTTATACCCAAACCTATCATCTAATTATAGATACTTCTTTATTTTGAAAAACGCGGATTCAATTCCAAATTTTCTTGACAAAACTAATATTTAGGAGTATAATGGATATAATTTCTAACATGGAGGAGATATTATGTCCGAACATATAGAACGCCCCGAATATCTTGAATGGCTTAAACAATGGAAAGAACAGCAAATTATTAAAGTAGTATCCGGTGTGCGACGCTGCGGAAAATCCACCCTGTTTGAAATTTACAAGGATTGGCTGAAAAACAGCGGCGTCAGAAGCGAACAGATCATCAGCATAAATTTTGAGGATATTGATTTTGAACAGCTTACAGAATACCATTCATTATACAACCATATTAAAGAGCGGTTGACACCCGATAAAATGAATTATATTTTTCTGGACGAGATACAGCACGTTCCGCAGTTTGAAAAGGCTGTTGACAGTTTATTTTTAAAAGAAAACTGCGACGTGTATATTACGGGATCAAACGCGTACTTTATGTCGGGAGAGCTTGCTACTCTTCTCACCGGACGTTACGTTGAACTGAAAATGCTTCCGCTGTCATTCAAGGAATTCTGTTCGGGACTAAAGGAATCTCAATCCTTAAACAACGTACAGAAATTCAACTTATATTTGAAGCAAAGCTCTTTCCCATATCTTACAAAGTACCGGAATACGGAAAGAGAAGTCAACAACTACCTCAGAGATATTTATAATTCGGTACTGCTAAAGGATATTGTGGCGAGACTTAAAATTGCAGACGTTACAACCCTTGAAAACGTCGCCAAGTTTCTGTTTCACAACATAGGAAATGTGGCGTCGGTTTCAAAAATTGCCAACACTTTGAAATCGCAGGGCAAGGGCGCCGACCAGAAAACCGTTGACAAATACCTGCGGGGACTGACTGACAGCCTTTTGCTGTACGAAGCGCAAAGATACAATCTTAAAGGAAAAATGTTTCTTTCTACTAACAGCAAATATTACGCGGTTGATATTTCTTTGCGGAATATGCTTGTAAAAGGAAGCGAAAGCGATATTGGGCATATTTTGGAAAATATTGTTTACCTTGAACTGAAACGCAGAGGATGCAATGTTTATGTGGGACAGCTTGACGACGGAGAAATTGATTTTGTGGCAGTAAAGGATAGTGAGATAGTATACTATCAGGTTTCCGCCACAGTTCTGGACGAAAACACTTTGAAACGGGAGCTTGCGCCGCTGCGTAAGGTGCAGGACAATTACCCTAAATATTTGCTTACGCTTGACGAGATTTTTGGCTCGGCAAACTATGACGGTATCAAAAAGATAAACGTTCTGGACTGGCTGCTTGGCAACCGGTAATTCCCGATTTGACTGCTTACAGCAATAAGCTGTTTTCTGTTCTGCGTTCCGCGTTCCGACTCACATAAAAACCGTTATACTATATATAATTATCTCTATTACGCGATAGATAGTATATAATATAGTTTTAATCGGTGCCGGAACGTGGAACACGGAACAATTTCTTTAACCCGGCTTCAAGTTTCATGATTCTCATAAAGCGTTTTATACACAAGTCAAATGGAATTTCAAAATTATTTTAATTGGAAAAATAAATATTGACATATCATTTTGCATATGTTACAATAAATGCGAGGTGATAGCATAAAATGGAACGTAAAATTGTTGATAAGCTTCTTAAATGGAAAGAAAATCCCCGCAAAATGCCGCTGCTGCTGTATGGTGCAAGGCAGGTCGGCAAGACCTATACGGCTTTGTCCTTTGGAAAGAGGCATTACAAAAATACGGTTTATTTTAATATGGAGGACTCTGCTGAGATCACTGCGATTTTTGAACGGGATTTTGACACGGAGCGTATTATCCGCGAACTTTCCGCTAAAAGCGGTCAGAGCATTTTCCACGAAGACACGTTGATTATTTTTGACGAAATTCAAGCCTGCGAGAGAGCGTTGACCTCTTTAAAATATTTCTGTGAAAAAAATGAGGGATATCATATTATTGCGGCGGGAAGTCTGCTTGGCGTTGCCGTAAAGCGTGAAAAATATTCATTTCCCGTTGGCAAGGTTGAAATGCTGAATATGTACCCTTTGGACTTTGAGGAATTTTTGTGGGCGCTTGGCAAAAAAGATATTTGCGGATTGATACGCAAGTCTTATGAAACTATGTCCCCGCTGTCGCTGCATGATACCGCTATGGACTTGTACAAAACTTATCTTGTTGTGGGCGGTATGCCGAAAGCGGTTCTGGACTGCGTTGAGACAAAGGATTTCAACTTTGTTATTGATACGCAAAAAAATTTGAACAACTCGTATATTGCCGATATGGCTAAATACGCAGCGCCGCAGGAGACCACAAAAACAATGGCGGCGTTTGCAAGTATTCCCGCGCAGCTTGCTAAAGAAAACCATAAATTCCAGTACAAGGTAATTAAAAGCGGTGCGCGTGCTTATGATTATGAACCGTCGCTGGACTGGTTAAAAGCTGCGGGAATAATCAATAAATGCGTGCTTGCAAAAGAAGGCAAGCTTCCGCTGTCGGCATATGCGGACAACGGAAGCTTCAAGGTCTATATGGTAGATACGGGACTGTTGTGCTCAAAATTCGGGATAAGCGCAAATGCCGTGATAAACAATCCTCACAGCTTCGAGGGCTTCAAGGGTGCGCTTGCGGAAAATTACGTTATGCAGGCGCTTATTGCCAACGGTTTACAGCCTTATTATTGGAACTCCTACGGCAAAGCCGAGCTGGATTTTTTGTTTCAGGACAGCGACGGAAATATAATTCCGCTGGAATGCAAGGCTGCGGAAAACGTTAAATCCAAAAGTCTTAATATTTATATTTCTCGGTATAAACCGATTTACTCTATAAGAGTTTCGGCTAAAAATTTTGGATTTGAAAATAATATAAAAAGTATTCCGCTTTATGCTCTGTTCTGTTTGTCAGTGTAATTTTTTTGTAAAACGTACTATTTATGATACCTATTCTCCTTATAGAAATCCCCCGATTTTCCCCAAAAAGAAATAATTATGCCCATAGCTGTTCATCAATAGCTATGGGCTTTTGAAATGATATATAGAATAGATATAACAGGAATACGTGCTAATCTTTCAAAACGGTAATCTTGTTTAAATATAAAATCAGTGCGAGCCGGGCAATGGATTTTATTTCCCGCTTGGAACTTCGATTTTTATGATGTCAGATCGTTCTTTAGAAATTCCTTGATATACGAAACGCTTTCTTCGGTTACAGTAAACATAAAAGCCATATGTCTGCATTTTTGATAATGTTCCTTACCCATGATGAAGTCATATCCCATAACACATTTGGGATTGCAGTCGTCAGGGTTCAAAAGACGTTTGCAGACAGACGCTTTTGCAATTTCCTTTTTCATGTTTGCGGGAAGCGAGTCCAGAAAATTCATATACTCATTAAGCCGCTGCGGGTAAATTCTTATCTTTATACCCGTTTTTCTGCAAACAAAAACAGCCAGCGTCTTTTTTGTATCCTGCAAAAGATAGGAAACCGTAAATCCGCTTTTGGCAGTTTTAATTTCACGCTTGCAGTTATTCTCCAAAAGAAATCCGTTTATATCTTCAACCAAGCTCCTGTTTGAGCCTGTGATCTCTAAAAACTCATCATAATTTCTATCCGTCATGTTACCGCCTCATACTTTCCTGACCGGCTTGACCGGTACCCAAACTTCATACTGCATATCGTTTGGATCGGGATTTAGATATACCTCTATATCGGGGGCGTTATCATATTCAAATCCGGACGTTGGGAGCCATTCTGTTACAATGCGCTGTTCTAATTCCTGAATTGACATACCTGTGCCGGTTCCGCTGAAAACAGCCCATGTGCAGGCGGGAATAATATATTCGTCTAAGGCATTATCGGCGTCAGCAGACGAAGACACAGCTATGAAGTACCGCCAGTCCTCTTTGTCGTTACAAACGCTTACGCCTAAAACGCCCATAGGCTGATCATTCATAAGCGGTGCGAGCTTTTCAATTGTGCCGTTCATAGCCGCGTTTTGCCACATTTGCGGTACTGTTTTAAAATTCTTTTCTATTTCTTTATCCAGCGGGTGGGACACACCCACAATGCGAAAGGCTGCTTTTTCTTCGATACGGTAATTCAATTCCTCTGCTCCTTTTACTGTTATTTTGAAGCTGATAGGCGGATAAGCTTTCATAGGCGCTCCTCCCTTTTTTGCCATTGACGGAGCCATGCCGTGCACGCTTTGAAACGCTCTGTTAAATGCGGTCGGAGAAGTATAGCCGTATTTCATGCCGATATCAATGATTTTTCCTTCCCCGCTTTGCAGATCAGCGGCAGCTAAAGACATTCGCCTGCGTCGGATATATTCCGAAAGCGGAACCCCCGCCATATATGCAAACATTCTTTGGAAATGATACGCCGAGCAGCAGGCTATGCGCGCAAGCTCGTCATAGCTTATTTCTTCCGTAAGATGCTCCTCAATATAGGAAATCGCTTTATTCAGCCCTTCTATCCATTCCATTTTTTCTGCTCCTTTTCAATAATAATTATACATCTTCAAGCCGCTTACTGCCTCTCTTTTTATGCACAAAAAAGAGAGCAGAAGTTTATAGCCGCTTTGGGGGATTAATGCATAAATCACCAGTTTTTAATGCGTATATCCTAATCTTATATTTCTATTATACCACTTTTGTCAAGTGTTTTCGTGTTTTGAAACGTCCCAAAATAAACTGTGACCCTATTGGGAAATTCAAAAAATAATCCGCCTGCAAATAATTATTGCAAGCGGATATAATTATTTTGTTCTGATATAGTTCTGAAATATTTCGGGACAACACAATATTTCTTCAATATCAAACACACCAAATCCATAGTCAAGAAGCGATAAAATATCCTCCCGCTCAATGCCGTAAAGAAACGAAAGCTCTTCAAGATATTCTTCATCGTTTTCGAGAAAATACTCACCGTACCTGCCGTAAAATGCCTCGTGAAAATCAAAATGCCCGACCTCAACAGCGCCGTTGGAATCAAGCTTTAAAATATCTCCGCAATTGATATTGACCCTGCCGAACTTCGGTAAATTCAGCTTTTTCAAGGCGTTTTGCAAAATCACCTCGGTACTCGCATAAAGGTAAAACCCGTCAAACTTGTACAGCGCAAGCGGGTTATCGCCTTTAACAAAGTACAGCTCGTTCCTGTCAGTCAGTACGGTAAAACAAAAAGAACCCTCGACCTTTTCAGCCATATTGTTCAGGCTCACAAAGTCGAGGGATCTTTCCTTTTCAATTAATTGTACAGCAACATAGCTATCCGTCTTATAGCAATCCCACAAATTACTGCCCAATAAAGCAAGAATCAAACCACCCGGAACAATCATTGGCGGAAATCAAATTAAAGGCGGTATCGACAGAGGATTTCAAGTCAGAAGCAGACCTTGCTTTTAACTTGCGCAGAACAGATTTAATTTTAGACCACATTTTCTCAATGGGATTAAAGTCAGGACTGTACGGCGGTAAATATATTACATTGATTTTTAACTCATCAATAAGCTCTTTAACAGCTTTAGAATGATGAGTACGCATATTGTCCATAACAACAATATCATCAGGACCAAGCGTTGGCACAAGCATATTTTTTAAATAATCTGTAAATCTTTCGCAGGTCGTTCCGCCTTGATATGTTGTGAAGGCTGTCTCTCCGTTTAAACGTACCGATGATAAAATTGTCGTACTCTGCGGTTTGGTAATCGGAGCTTTATCAACACATCGGCTTCCGCCAAGCGACCGTCCGTAAATCCTTGTCATATCGGTATTTA
>Ga0209064_1000799_pt1 | contig 64087 bp, 59 predicted proteins | sample Inofromicrocosms_FD_187498 | JGI IMG/M metagenome (GOLD analysis project Ga0209064, IMG submission 187498) | Mouse cecum microbial communities from Vienna, Austria - Inoculum for glucosamine and mucus D2O microcosms (SPAdes) (version 2) | ecosystem: Host-associated > Mammals > Digestive system >...
GAAAAGTCTATTATTGACCGCTGTGTAAGAAAGGTTTATCAAAAGTATATCAGTAATCCTATTCCTGAGAATATGCCTGTTCTGGGTGATCTTTACCATGCGCTCAGGCAGGTAAATTCCAAAGCCGTCAATAACACCGCCGACGCATTGGAAATATATGTTGCTGTGATACGAAAAGCGTCCGTCAGGAGGATATTGAAAAGGAAGTTCTTGAGTATATAGTTAAGAATTACTTTACAGAAGAAAATATTGAAATCATTGTGCGTCAAATCATGGATCTTAATAAAAAAGAAAGCGCAGGTATATTGCTTTTAAAAAAAACAATATACCTGCGTTAAAAGAAACATACGGAATATAGTTGACGCTATTGCAGAAGGCGTTTATAACGATTCAGTAAATGATAAGTTGCTAAAATTGGAAAAGGAAAAATCTAACCTCGAAATGCAGATTGAAATTGAAAAAGAAAAAGTATCTAAGCTGACTTTAACTGAAGGGCAGATTAGATTCTGGCTTTCCAATATTTTAACTCTTACACCTGAAAGCAAAAAGTCTATTTTGGTGGACACTTTTGTAGATGAAATTAAATATTTTGACGATGATAGTGACTAAAAAAGTTCGAGTGTACGGAAATTAGGTGCACCAAAGCCTGTCAAATTATTGACAGGCTTTTTTGTTGTATAAAAACATTTTAAAAATAAAATTTAGTACTTGACAAATATAAAATTTAGTGCTATAATCTTTACATCAAGTGTTCTATGACAAATAGTACACACATTACAAGTAAGGAGATGTATTAATGAAACGCTTTTTAAAAAAAGTGAACAGAGGTCTTGTACTTGCCGGTCTGATACTGATCGGGTTTGTAATTTATATTATCTTTGATATGAATTCATTCAAAAAGAACAAGCCGCAGATTGCCCAGACTCTTAAGGAGTATATTTCAGAAATTGAAGATGTTGCTGTAACTCCTGAAAATCTTCAGAATATTGATTTCAAGATAAGCGCATCGGACAAAAATGAAAGAGAGATCGCTGTCAACGAGCTGATTAGTAAGTACTGGACTTATGAAAAGGGACAGCAGCGAATGTTTTATGGTATGACCCGTGACGATTATAAATCCATGATTATGTCACAGTTTAATGATGACAAGCATGAAAACAACGGCAATGGTTATATAACAAAATGGTCAGCTCATACAGAAAATGTAAATATAAGCAAGGCAGGACCCGGATATGCTGCTGTAAGCCTTGAATGTCAGATTGTTGCTGAATTTGCCGGAAATCCATTTTTCATAAATCCGGGGTATATAATGCCGGTTTTAGATTTCAGTGATAATGCCGTGGCATTTTCTGAACATTTGTCTAAGATTACTTATAATGGATCTTATGTTTTCATTATGAAAAAGGTTGGAGACAAATGGAAAATTGCTTATACAGATTGGAACGGTTGGAATAGTAATGTTACATCACTAAATAGTGAAGGAGGTACTGAGGAATGACTCCGGCTTTAAAAATAGATCACCTAAACAAATACTTTGGAAAAAAACAAATTCTGCATGACATTTCCCTTGAAACATACCCAGGAGAAGTTTTTGGTTTTCTTGGACCCAATGGTGCAGGTAAGACTACTACAATAAAGATTGCAGTAGGGCTTCTTAGATTGGATGAAGGCAGTATTTTAATTGACGGCAAAAGCATTGCCAAGGATTTTGAAGGTGCAATGAGGAATGTAGGCGGAATCGTCGAAAATCCGGAATTGTATAAGTATATGTCCGGAATAAAGAATCTGAGACAGTATGCAAGAATGAGAGGCGGAATTTCAGAAGCTCGTATACAAGAGGTTGTTGAGCTTGTTGGGTTAAAGAACCGTATTAATGGCAAGGTTGGAAAGTACTCTCTTGGTATGCGCCAAAGAATGGGCGTTGCCCAAGCAATTCTCCATAAACCTAAGCTGCTGATTCTCGATGAGCCAACCAATGGACTTGATCCGGCGGGAATAAAGGAATTGAGAGATATTCTTAAGAATCTTGCACATAAGGAAAAAATTTGTGTAATCGTTTCCAGCCACCTAATGTCTGAGATGGAACTTATGTGTGACAGGGTTGGAATTATTGTAAATGGTAAACTCAAGGGAGTACAGACTGTTGAAGAGATGATTTCAGCGTCTGCGGGAAATGATTCGTCATATATCCTCAGGGTAAGTAATTGTGAAGCTGCTGTTGATTTACTGAATTTCATAGGAAAAGATAAAAAGAAAATTCAGGATGACAAGCATATTCAGATAAGTATTCCAAAGGCAAATGAAGAGGAATTGCTTTTTGATATAACTGATCGCTTAATAAGCAGCGGAATACGTCTTGGAACAGTTGCACCTGTTGAGAATAAAAAGCTTGAGGATGTATTTATTGAACTTACAAAGTCAGGGGGCAGTCAGATTGCGTAAATTTATAAATCTTGTTAAAAACGAGTATACAAAAATGTTTTCCAAGGTTAGTACATGGGTACTGATAGGAATGATGCTTATTGTATCGGTTGGATGTTCAGTGCTGGCTCTGATTGGCGAACACACTGTTAACACTTATTTAGGCGGCAGAACAGACAGCGAATGTGTAGAATATTATAAATCAGAAATAGATTATCTTAAAGAAGTAAAAACTGAAAATTGGGAACAGGAAGCAGAGAAATACCAGTATAAGCTTGATAATAAAATTTATGAAGATGACTGGCGTAATGAGGCATGCTATCTTTATTTTGACTCAAAGAATGATACTTCAGTACCGCAGGATATTATCAATGAAATGGACAATGGCATAAAGAATAATGACTGGAAGAAATTTTTTGAATCTGCATTAAGTTTATCTGACAGACTGAGCGAAGCAGATAAAAATATTTACAGATATTGTATTGATAACAATGTAAGTCCATCATCAGATAACTGGAAATACAGTGTTGTCAGCTCATTAGAGAATGCCAAGGCATCGCTTGCAGAAATGGATAATGCCAAGGAAAACGGAGGAGAAGTTGATACTCTTCAATATGAAGAACTAAGTAAGGAAGTGCAGCTTTATCAGTATAGACTTGATAAGAACGTATCATATGACATCTCCGAAAATTATTCCTGGATGGAAACAAGCAAATTTGATTTCTGGAACGTTTTTGGATCGTCAACAGCGGTTGTATCTATTATCGGTGTAATTATTATAATCATCAGCGGCGGTATAGTTTCAAGTGAATTTTCAACCGGAACAATTAAATTCTTGCTTATAAATCCGGTGAAAAGGTGGAAGATATTAGCTTCTAAGTATTTTACATCTATAAGCTTTGGATATGTTCTTATTTTTGCAGCATATCTGATAACTATGCTTGCAACGATGGTTATGTTTGGTGCAGATAATCTATCAGCGTCTTATCTAAGTATTTCGGGAGATACTGTAACATCAATTTCCGGTTTCCTATATGTATTCCTTCAGTTTATGCTAAGCAGTGTTGAAATGATAGTAATGGCAACTCTTGCATTTGCAATTTCTTCTCTTGCAAGAAGCTCCGCCCTTGCAATCGGCGTTAGCGTAATGGCATATGTTGGCGGAAATACTATTGTATTATTTTTACAGCAATTGAATTTTGACTGGGGAAGATACCTGATATTCTCTAATCTTTCGCTTGCGAACACACTTAGCGGAAGTACAGGTTTTGCAGGTCAAACAATAATGTTTAACCTTGTAGTTATTGCAGTTCATATGGTGGTATTTATTCTTACCGCATGGGATGGCTTTATAAGACGAGAGGTATAAATAAAAAACAAAAGAGCATCGTGTTTAACGATGCTCTTTTGCACATATGGTATAGAGAAAGAAAAAAACAATGAAGATACTTTATGTATTAATTGTATCATTGTTTTTGATAATTTCGTCAGAACAGTTAATGCAGACGCCTTCAAAAGCCAATGAACAGCGGTCTATAATAAATCCGTTGTTATTTTCTGCACGTTCATAAAGTCCGTTTAATTCAGGTACATCAATGTCAAAGACCCTTCCGCATTTTTTGCATATAAGATGGTGATGAGGAAAGGCGCTGCCGTCAAATCTGTCGGAACCGTTTGGTACGCTTATTTTGAGCAGCATATTATGTTCAGCTAAAAAGTTCAGATTTCTATAAACTGTACCAAGACTCAACTCAGGGTGATCCAGCTTAAGTTTATTATAAACGAAATCCGCTGTAGGATGAATCTTATTCTGTAAAACCGTATTGAAAATAAGCTCACGCTGCTTTGAATAACGCATATCAAACTCCTGCCGATAACTAATGTTTGCAAATGTACTATGGATATTATAACAAAAAAGGTGGCACTTGTCAAGTTTTTTTGAAAAAAATACAGAAAAAAACAGTTGTTCCATAAAATGTAAGTTATAAGTTTTTACTTATCTTGAGTTTGTGTATATTTTTGTGTTGAGTGAAAAAAATTGTTGATTGGGTGAAATGCACAAATAAACAGTAGAAATATTATTGTAAAGTTGTAAGGTGTGTAGAATGACAAAAAAGGTATTGACATCATTAAGTATTGGTGTTATTATATATTTAAGCTTAAATGCAATTAATGGCAGAGTATAATTATATATTTTAATTGATTGCTAAAGCGTACAATAAAATATGGGCAAACTTACTGAAAAGTAAGGACGCAAAGCTAAGGGTCTAACCCATGGAAACATGGTATGACAGCCGGTTGCTAACACTTGTTAACGACATTTGTTATTTTTGTTATGCTACCGGCGTCTTGTGTCAAGACGCCGGTTTTTGGTTTTATAAGTATAAAAAAGCATAATTAAAATAACACGGCGATGAAAAAGGAGTGTTATTTTTATGTTAAAAAAATCAGTTTTGAAAAAAGTTGTTTCAGTTACAGCATCTTTATTAATGCTTGGCAGCGCTGCCAGCGTAAGCGCAGCAGTTGTTCCAGACGGAACATACAGCAAAGGAGAACAGTGGTATTTATCTGAAGATACAAGTTTTGATTTTTCAGGAATCCGTCAGACTGGTTCCATTTCAGCTATGGACTGTACATTCAGCGCTAAATCTCCGGCGGCTATTTATCAGCCTGGCGTAAGCGAATATAATGTTTCAGCAACAGTAGGAAATTCAACATATTCTTTAAAATGCAAAATCGGCATGAAGGGCGATGTAAACGGCGATCAGAAAACAGATGTATTTGACGCAATTGCAATTGCACAGTTTTCAGTTGGCAAAATGGAAATCAGCGATGATTTTGCAGCATTCAAGGGTGATGTAAATAAAGACGGTATACTTGATGTTTTTGACGCAGTTTCTCTAACAAGACTTATAAATGAAGAAGAGCATAAAGCTTTAGTTGAAAAGAATAAAGCAGAGGAAGCTTATATTTCAAGAGTAGTTGAACTTGTTAATACTGAAAGAGCTAAAGAGGGTCTTTCACCGGTTACAATGACAAGTGAATTGAATGAAGCTGCTGATGTTCGTGCGAAGGAAATCACAAAAAGCTGGTCACATACCCGTCCAAATGGATCATCATGCTTTACAGTTTTAGATCAGCGCCATATTGAATACATGGACGCCGGTGAAAATGTTGCTTTTGGTTATACAAGTCCGGAAGACGTAGTAAAGGCATGGATGGAATCTCCTGGTCACAGAGCAAACATCATGAATTCCTGTTTTACAAAAATAGGTGTTGGACATTATTTCAACAAAGGCGATGGTCTGAACTACTGGTCACAATTTTTCACAAACTGATTAGTCAGGAGTTTAAAATGATTTTAGCGGTTGATATTGGAAATACGTATATTAAAGCAGGCTGCTGCAAAGGGGATGAAATTCTCTTTGTTGAGAAAATTTCATCAGGGATAAGGCGTACTTCTATAGAATATGTGGTACTGCTCAGGGAAATTCTTGAGATACACAATATAAAGCCTACAGATATTACCGGCGCAATAACAGCTTCGGTTGTTCCGGAAATAACGGAAAATGTAAATACAGCGCTTAAGAAGGTAACAGGATGTAATGTAATTGCAGTGGGACCAGGCGTTAAAACAGGGCTAAGTATTGTAATTGACAATCCGGCGCAGCTTGGTGCAGATCTTGCGGCGGGAGCTGTGGCAGCCATTGAGGGATACGGTTATCCGGTAGTATTTTTCGATATGGGAACAGCTATAACAGCATCTGTAATAGATAAAAACCGCAATTTTGCGGGAGGAATCATAATGCCGGGGATAAGCACTTCCCTGGACGCACTTGCAGGCAATGCTTCACTCTTACATAGCATTGCTCTTGGAAAGCCAAAAAGCCTAATAGGCAAGAACACAGCGGACTGCATGAAAAGCGGACTCGTATATGGTACAGCCGCTGAAATAGATGGGATCATCGAACGTCTGGAAAATGAGCTTGGATATAAGCTAAAAGCGGTAGCTTCCGGGGAGAATGCGTCGATGATAATTCCGCTTTGCAGGCAGGATATAACAGTTGATGAGAATCTGCTTATAAGGGGGCTAATGCTTATATATAAAAAGAACAGATAAAAGAAATGTCAGAGTTATACTCTGACTTTTTTCATTTTATAAGCATTTATTTAGTGATAATAAAACCGATACATAGTAATATTATGATTCCAGCCATAATGAAATTAAAGATGCACATTGATTTTTTTTCACTTTTATACATTTCAATAGCATTCCAAAGTGCAATTATAATGAGAAGAATGCAGGCAGCTACCATAGAAATTGTTGTAGATATAATTTTAAACATTCCCAGAGCAACTAATACAATCGCAATGATACAAGCTATGGTTCTTATAAGTACAAACTTTTTATTGTTTCCGTTGTTTTCTGACATAACTTTCTCCGATCTGCCGTATATTTAATTTCAGCCGGATATATACAGCAAAATATTGCCGGCTTACTATTACTTTGATTTTGTGACTTTTTTCTTTGTGCCGTCAGGCTGAAGAATATATGTGCAGTCAAGCTGTGAAGTAAGGCTTAATTTTATGCTGTCACGGTATTCTTGCCTTAGCTGTGCCTGTTCTTCCTTTTCTTCTGAGGTAAGCTCTCTGATACGTGACTGACGTGCAAGGAAATTGATCCTGTCAATTTTTTTCTGTTCCATAATACTGCTCCGAACTAAATTAATAATATATAACATTATAACATTATTTAAGGATATTTTCAATATCTTCTTTAAATTTTATTAAAAATATGATATAATATGTACATTCAATTTAAATTAGAAGGGTGAAACAATGAAAAGAGCGGCCGTTATAACAGGAGGATCAGGCGGAATAGGAAGCGCAGCGGCTTACAGGCTTGCAGAGGACGGATATATTCCTGTTATAAATTATTTTACAAATTATGAATCAGCATTAATAATAGCAAAAGAAACAAGAGGAATACCATACCGTGCTGATATTTCAGATCCGGAACAGGTCAAGACTATGATGGAAACTGCCGCTGAAAAATGCGGCGGAATAGATGTGCTTGTAAATAATGCCGGATTATCAATATCAGGACTTTTTACGGATATAACACCGGAGCAGGAAAAGCGTATATGGGAAGTAAATGTACTGGGGACAATGAATTGCTCAAGGTATGCCATTCCATATATGCTAAGCGGAAAGTACGGAAAGATCATAAATATTTCATCAATGTGGGGACAAATCGGTGCATCATGCGAGGTACATTATTCAGCGTCTAAGGCGGCTGTCATTGGTTTTACCAAGGCGCTTGCCAAGGAACTTGGACCGTCCGGAATAAACGTAAACTGCGTAGCCCCCGGATTCATTGATACGAAAATGAATAAGCTTTACGGTGAGGACGTGTTTCAGGAATTTAAAGAGGAAACGCCTTTGGGGCGCTTGGGAAGACCGGAAGATGTTGCAGAGGCAATATCTTTTCTTTCATCTGAAAGTGCGGATTTTATAACCGGTCAGGTCATAGGCGTGAACGGAGGACTTGTTATATGAACATCAGCAAGATTAGCCAAAGACTGGAAAAACAGATGAATTTCATAAAAGAAATGGATAAGCTTAAAAGCATCCGCAGACGGAGTCTGCTTATAAATGAGGACAGAGCTGAAAATGACGCTGAACACAGCTGGCACCTGGCTTTGGCTGCAATAATATTGTCAGAATATTCCTCGGAAAAAATAGATTTGCTAAAAGTTATGAAAATGGTAATTATTCATGATATTGTGGAAATAGACGCAGGTGATACATATTGTTATGATAAAGAGGGGTTAAAAACTCAGGAAAAAAGAGAAATGGAGGCTGCTCAAAAGCTTTTTGGAATGCTTCCTAAGGATCAGAAAACTGAGCTGTTTACCCTTTGGCATGAGTTTGAAGATAAACAGACTCCCGAAGCTAAATTTGCCGCTTCTCTTGACAGATTACAGCCGATACTTTTAAATTACAGTAAGGGCGGTATTGCGTGGAAAAAACGAAAAATAAAGCGGCAGCAGGTTGAAGAAAGGCAAAATGTAACACAAGAGGGTTCTCAGGACATATATAATTATATAATGGAAGTTATAGAAGCCGCATATAATGAAGGGATGCTGCAATAATACTAAAATTTGAATTGTTAAAAAGCACAAAAAAATAAAGCTTGATTTTGTAGATATTATACAGTGTGTAGAACAAAAAAGAAAATATGGTGAAACTATCAAAAAAGCACTTGAAGTTTTGTTTTTGTTGTGATATATTTATTGTTGGATTCGTTATATTCTTTATTATAGAAAGAATGAGGGAGAATATGAAAGAAAAATTGAGTTTGATTAAAAATGCTTTAGGCAGATTCAATGCCAAAAGAGCAGTAAATTCGGAAAAGTATAAAATGACAAATATACTTTTGACCGTCCTGTTTCCGGTATTTATAGTATTTATGGCTGAAATAAATCAGGGAAAGTATCCGTCTAAATTTATTCTTTTCCTTGCGGAACGTCCTACGGTTGTTCTGTTCAATGTTTTTATAGCGTCACTGATATTCTATGGCTTTGTACTGCTGTTTCGCAAGGGCTGGATAGCGGTGGTCATTCAGTCGTTCATTTATATGACTTTGAGTATTACGGAGCTTTTTAAATTCAATACCAACGGCAATCATCTGATAATGACAGATATGAAGCTTGTTAAAAGCGTAAAAAGCTTAACGTCTTTCGCCTATATTAAAATTACGCCTATGCTTGTTACATACGTAGCAATTGTTGTGATATATGCAGCCGCAGTATTCTGGTTCAATCCTAAGGTGAGAATGAAGATTTCAAGAAGAACAGTGCCTTCTGTTGCTTGTATAGGGGTATGTGTTGCTGTTGTAATGGTTCCGGCTGTTTCTACTTCAGTTTATTCTTTCTTTAATATAGACCAGACTGAGGCAAGCAATTCATTTAAGCTTAATGAAAAATTTGATAATAACAGCTTTCTTGCATTTTTCTGTCAGACAGCGTCTGAAAATTTTGCTAATCAGCTTGTTGAGCCTGAAAATTATAATGATAACACCATTGCGGCAATGATGAATGTTGATGTTAAGGATCAAACTTCAGAAAACTTTGAAAAGCCCAATGTAATTATGATAATGTCTGAAGCATTTGCAGATTTCAGACGTTTTGAGGATCAGCTTGACCTTAGTGAAGAAGCTTACAGCGCATATGACGCTTTTGACAGAGCAGCGGCGGAAGGTTATAAGGGTACGGCAATTGTTCCAACCTTTGCAAGCTGGACAGTCAGAACAGAGTTTGAACTTAATTTCGGACTGCCTGTAAGATCGCTTAACGATCCGAATATGCCTCAAAGAGAATTGCTTGACCGTGAACAGCCCACAATTGCTTCATACTATAAGGACTGGGGATATTCAACAGCATATGTACATCCGTTTTTAAGTCATTTTTACAGCCGTGAAAAGGTTTATTCAAATTTCGGATTTGACAGACTGGTATTCGATGATGATTTTGATGTGCCGGTAAATTACTACGGTACTTATATAGAAGATAAGACAGTTTTCAATCAAATTGAAAAAATGATCAAGGATACTGATGAGCCTTTGTTCCTGCATACAACAACAATGCAGAACCATCAGCCTTATGACCAGGGTGAGAATCCTGAAGCTGAAATGGATAATTATCTTCAGTGGATAGGTCATAGCTGCAATGACTTGGAAGTATTTTTGAATAATCTGAAAGAGATAGACGAACCGACTGTTGTGTTCTTGGTAGGTGACCATTATCCGTCGCTAAAAGGCGAGAACAGCGTATATGATCAGCTTGGCATAAACGGTGATAATTGCAGCGTGCTTTATGAACAGCCTTATCTGCTCTGGAGCAATTATGATCTTGATTACAGCAGCGTGCCTGAGGAAAATGTTTCTGCGTTCTATATGCCTTATGTTATAATGGATCTTATTGACGCTCCAAGAGACAGCTTTATTCAGGCTATGATGGATAAAATGAAATCTGTTCCAGTATATTCAACAAACTATAATGCGTCGTCAGACAGGGATGAGGAGCTGGATATACTGACATATGACAGAATACTTGGAGATATAGTATCCTCTAATGCAATTCCTGAGGAGCTTAGAAAAACTGCCCAAGAGGCTAATGAATAAGTTAACAATTTCTATAAATTTTATATAATAATATCAAGGATACCTTTGAGTAGATTTAAAGGTATCCTTTTTGTATAAATATAATAAATTTTTTAATGATAATTTTTTTGTATATTTTTTGAATGAATTAAATTTTTGCGGGCAATAATATTTATGCAGCCAAAAATTAAATGAGCGGCTGATGTCCGAAAATATAAGATGGCTCTTATTTGCTCCGCACGCAACTAAAAGCCGGTGTTTTCGGCTTGTGTGCGGAGAATGGAGATAAAGTTATGAGCAATCAGAACAACAATCAGAACCAGAACAACAACCAGAATCAGAACAATCGTCAGCAGAACAATCAGCAGAATAACAACCAGCAGAACAACAATCAGAACCAGAACAACAATCAGAACCAGAACAACAACCAGAATCGCAGCAACAACAATAAGTCAAACTTCTAATAAAAAAGCGGTACGTTATGTACCGCTTTTTTATTTATATATGCTTTTAATTAAAGCAAAACGAATCTTGGCTGTCCGTCAGGAACAGTACCGCAGAAAATCTGCTTGGGTCTTGCCCAGATCTGACCATCCTTGCATGATTTATAGATAACCAGTTCTTCAAGAGTTTCACTATGTTTAGCCAGAGAAATAAGCTCATATTCTCCGCCCTTGTAGTGACGGTATCTGCCGCCGAAGACAATTTCTGTTTCAGAAGCGTTAAATTCTTCTGCCGGAGCAGGTTCTTCATTTAGAATATTATCTTCAACAATAATCATTGATGAGAATGGCGGCATTTTAATATATGCATTGCCGTTGTTTATATTCAGGGTCTGTCCGCTTATTAAATCAACAAGATTTTGACTTGAGGTGCTGAAATTAAGGTCAAAGTCACGATCCTCAAGGTTAAGGGCAACGTAAACAGTCTGTCCGTTAAGTTCCTTTGTAAAAAGCATCTGCTGATTTCTGATAATTACAGTATGATAGCTTCCTGTTCTTAAAGCCGGATAAGCCTTGTAGATTCTGCCCAGCTTAACAATATGCTGATATAGCTTTTCATTTTTATCAGGGATATTGTCAAGATCAAGACAAGGTCTGAGGTTATCGTCAGAATTGTTTGCCTTTACACCTTTGACTCCGTATTCTCCCCCGTAATAAATTGACGGAATACCCGGCATAGTATAGAGAAGGGTGTATACGTTATAGATGTGCTCAGGGGTTGTAAGAGTGCTTGCAATTCTGTTTACGTCATGATTATCAGCAAAGTTATAGAGTACGATTCCCGGATAAATTGCATTGCTTCCGGACTGACGGTTGATAGAATAATCTATTTCAAAATAATTTTTTGAGTTGTGGGAAGAATAAATACCCTTATAGCATTCGTAGTTTGTAACGCTGTCGAGCATTTCAGGGTTAGCCCATCTCTTATAATCACCGAAAATTATTTCTCCCATGAGCCAAAATTCAGGATTTCTGCCCTTGCAGTGAGAACGGATTCTCTTGAAAAAGTCAAAGTCAATGCAGTCAGCAGCATCGAATCTAATTCCGTCGATGTTAAATTCGTCCATCCAAAAGTTTACTACATCCATAAGGTAATCAGTAACTTCGGGATTTCTTAAATTAAGCTTTACCAGATTATAGTGTCCGTTCCAGCCCTCATACCAGAAATTATCTCCGCAGGGGCTTGGTCCGCCGAAATTAAGATTATGGAACCATCCGCAGTAAGGTGAAGACTGTCCTTTTTCCTGAATGTCCTTAAATTTTGCAAATCCTCTTCCAACGTGATTGAAAACACCGTCAAGAATAATTTTTATGCCGTTTTCGTGAAGTGCGGCACATATTCTTTTAAATGATTCGTTATCACCAAGACGGCGGTCTATCATTTTGTAGTCTATTGTATCATAACCGTGTTCAACGGATTCAAATATCGGTCCAAGATAAAGAGCGTCAATATTCATTTCCTTGAAATGCGGAATCCAATCAATAATTTTATCAAGACGGTATTCAACAGCGCCGCCCTCATTAAACTTAGGCGCACCGCAGAATCCAAGTGGATAGATGTGATAGATAATGGCGTTATTATACCAGTTATTCATAAATAGATATCTCCATTCTGCCGCATTTAATTTTTATATATACCGGTTTTCGATCTTTCTGCGGCGGAAAGCTGCGGTATATGTACTGTCATTTTTATGACAATAACATTCTAAGTTCTGGGTTTTCCCTCAAGGAAGTATGTAGCTTCCATATCGGCAACACTCAGAGCGAAGGCGAGGGGAAACATTTCAAATGCATTTCCGATACTGTTTCTGTCCTCATTGCCGGAAAAGCCCATATGGTATCTTATAGCAAAGGCTTCTTCACGGGAGAGTCTCATGAATCCGGAAATAATATAAACTGATTTTTCGCCGTGTCCATACGGCAGTTTGTCATCAATTGTGTAATACGGGACTTTTTCCCATACTCCGTCAGCGTTTTTGGCGTTTCTGTAATCAACCGAGTAGAAATTCATTTTACATATATCATGAAGCAGAGAAACGAGGGCAACTGATTCGTCCGAATAATTCATGCCGTAAACGTCCTTTGTACGCTGTCTTGATAAATAATCCTTAAGGCAATAATATACGTTAAGGCTGTGTTCTGTCAGTCCTCCGGCATAGGAGCCGTGAAAACGGGTGCTGCATGGGGCTTCAAAAAAGTCGCTTTGCTCCGAGAGCATATAGTTAAGCAGTCTGTCAGCTCCGGGGCGCTGTATATTATTACGGTAAATTTCAAGAAATTCTTCCTTCTTTTCACTGCTCATAAAATACCTCCGTCAGTGTTTAATGTCTAATTACAAGCATATAATATTTTAACATAAGTCTGTCCGTTTTTCAATGGCAAATAATAAAAATCATCTGAAAATTGCTGCCAATTTCATGCAGTGCAGTAATTTTTATCAAAAGTATCAGCAAAATCAGTAAAACAGAACAAAAAAGTGTTGACTATTGTGTGATTTTGGTTTATGATATAAGTGTATATGAATTTATGCAGACAAAGGATAATTATATGTAATTTTTATCCTTATGCTAAGTAACATAAATGCATTTTAAATATTGCGTAACAATTTAATTGAACAGGAGAAAATTTTATGAAGTATTATGTTGGTATTGATCTTGGCGGTACAAATATCGTTGCAGGTGTTGTAGATGAAAATTATAAAATTCTTTCTAAAGCAAGCACAAAGACAAATTTACCAAGACCTGAAAAGGAAATAGCAGACGATATGGCTAAGGTTGCAGTCAAGGCTGTAAAGGACGCCGGAATCACTATGGAACAGGTAGAATGGATAGGAATCGGTACTCCGGGTATTGCAAACAGTGAAAAGGGAATTATCGAGTATTCCTGCAATTTGGGGTTTGACAATACTCCGATGGTTGAATATATTAGGGAATCAATTGACAAGCCGGTATTTATTGAAAACGACGCAAATGCAGCAGCGTATGGCGAATTTGTTGCCGGTGCTGCAAAGGGAGCTAAAAACGCAGTTTGTATTACTCTTGGCACAGGCGTTGGCGGCGGGATCGTTGTTGACGGAAAGATTTATTCCGGATCAAATTTTGCAGGGGCTGAAATAGGTCATATGGTTATTGAGGTTGACGGTCCTCAGTGTACTTGCGGCAGAAAAGGATGTTTTGAGGTGTTCTCATCAGCAACAGGACTTATCCGCATGACAAAGGAAGCTATGGCTGAAGATAAGAATACGGTAATGCATAAAATTACTGCTGAAAGAAAAGGCAAGGTTACAGCAAGAACTTCTTTTGACGCTATGAGAATGGGCGATAAGACAGCTAAGGACGTTGTTGATAAGTATATCAAATATCTTGCGGCGGGAATAACAAATACAATTAACATCTTCCAGCCTGATATTCTCTGTATCGGCGGAGGCGTATGCAATGAGGGCGATCCGCTTCTTCTTCCGGTAAAGGAACTTGTTAAGGAAGAGGTTTATACAAGAAATTCTCCTAAGAACACTGAAATTGTAATTGCTAAGCTTGGAAATGACGCCGGAATTATCGGTGCAGCATTCCTCGGAATGGCAAAATAATAATAAATTGAAAAGCGCTTCTGATATTATTCAGAGGCGCTTTATTTTTATAGTTTAAATGAATATGGAATCAATTCAGCAAGCGTAACGATTCGGTCAGAGAGAATAATTTTAAAGTCCTTTTTGCAAAATTCTGTCATTACCTGAAGACAGGCTCCGCAGGGAAAGCAGGGAGCGTCTGCTGAATCCTTTCCGCCGGAAATGGCTATGGCTTTAAAATTTCTTTTTCCCTCTGAAACGGCTTTGAAAAAGGCTGTCCTTTCTGCACAATTAGTCAGCGAAAAAGAGGAATTTTCTATATTGCATCCAGTAAAAACACTTCCGTCAGTACAGAGCAGGGCAGCTCCTACGCTGAATCCGGAAAAGGGAGAATATGAAAATTCACGTGCCTCTTCAGATAATTTATATAAATCCTTATAATCCATAATAGTTCTCCTAAAATAAAAGACGAACGCATTTACGTCCGTCTTAATGTATTTTACTTTGAAATCAGTTCGAGAGTATCTCTTGCAATAAGCAGTTCTTCATTTGTAGGAACAACCCATACCTCAACCTTAGAATCTTCTGTTGAAATCTTACAGAGCTTTCCTCTTACAGTCTGATTGAGTTCAGTATCAATCTTGATTCCCAGTACGTCCATATTTGTACAAACTCCCTCACGTACTTCAAAAGCATTTTCACCGATACCGCCTGTAAAGATTACAGCGTCAAGTCCGTTCATAACTGCCGCATAGGAGCCTATGAATTTCTTGATCTCATAACGGAGCATATCAGCAGTGAGAATAGCTCTTTCGTCGCCCTCGCCAACAGCCTTTGTAATGTCACGGTTGTCGGAGGAAATATGGGAAACACCGAGGAATCCGCACTGTTTATTCAGATAATTACTCATCTGATCCGGATCAAAGCCAAGCTTCTTTGCTAAATATGTAACGGCGGAAGCGTCAATCGCACCGCTTCTTGTACCCATAATAAGTCCGTCAAGAGGAGTAAAGCCCATTGAAGTATCAATTGACTTGCCGCCTTCAACAGCTGTAATAGAAGAGCCGTTTCCGAGATGGCAGGAAACAATTTTCAGATCCTTGAGATCCCTGCCCATAGCTTCAGCAAGAGCGGCGGAAACGAATCGGTGTGAAGTTCCGTGGAAACCGTATTTTCTAACGTGATATTTTTCGTAATCCTCGTAAGGGATTCCATACATATATGCCTTAGGAGGCATTGTCTGATGGAAAGCTGTATCAAATACTACAACCTGCGGGACTGATTCATCAAAAACCTTGCGGCAGGCTCTGAGAGCCAGTGCGTGTGCGTGATTATGTACCGGTGCAAGCTCTGCAAGCTCGTCAATTTTGTCAATAACTTCGTCTGTAACAAGTGTTGTTTCACTAAAGACTTCAGCGCCCTGCACGATTCTGTGACCGACAGCGGAAATTTCCGACATACTGCTTATTACCGACGCTTCGCTGTTTAGCAGTGTATCAATAAGCTTTTCAAATGCTTCTGTATGAGTCGGGAAAGAATATTCCTCCTCAAGTGTTCTTCCGTCGGCAGTCTTGTGAGAAATGTGACCGTCTATTCCGATTCTGTCACAATTACCCTTTGCCAGAACACTTTCGTCGTCCATGTTTATGAGCTGATATTTGAGCGATGAGCTTCCGGCATTAACAACTAAAATTAACATATAACAAAACAATCCTTTCTCAATTTCCTTAACATTATTATTATATACCTATTTGAAAAAAAAGCAAGTGTTTTTGAATAATTATGTATTATATAATGGCTTTTTTGTAAATTTATACATAATACCTGCTTTAAATTTCATAAGCAGGATACCGTAAAGTTTAAATCATGGTTATATAAGGCGTATTCGTTAATTTTATGGAAATTGAAAAAAGCACTTTATTTTAAACAAAAAATATGCTATAATGATTACAGATAATCTAAGTCCACCGGCGATAAGAAAGGCGAAAAAAGTATGGCTATTTATTCACTCGGCATTGATGTTGGTTCAACAACGGTTAAAACTGTTATTATAGACGAGAACAGCAATATTATATATTCAGAATATCAGCGCCACTTCTCAAAGGTAAAGGAAGCTGTAAGACAGCAGCTTGAAATTATAGGTGAAAAGTTTCCGGCTGATTCATTCCGTATCTGCATGACGGGTTCTGCCGGATTAGGTCTTGCTTCGTCGGCAGAGCTTCCTTTTGTTCAGGAGGTTCATTCAGCGTTTATTGCCGTAAGGGAAAAAATGCCTGACGCTGACGCTGTAATTGAACTGGGCGGCGAGGACGCTAAGATAATTTTTCTGACCGGCGGCGTAGAACAGCGAATGAACGGTTCATGCGCAGGCGGTACCGGTGCATTTATAGATCAGATGGCGACACTGCTTGGTGTTACTGTTCCTGAAATGGATAAAATGTCACTTGAAGCGGAAAAGGTTTATCCCATTGCTTCAAGATGCGGTGTTTTTGCAAAATCGGATATTCAGCCTCTGCTGAATCAGGGAGCTAAGCGTGAGGATATCTGCGCAAGTATCTTTCAGGCTGTTGTTGACCAGACGGTTTCCGGACTGGCACAGGGCAGAACTATTGAAGGAAAAGTGCTTTTCCTCGGCGGTCCCCTTTCTTTTCTTAAGGGACTGCGTAGAGCGTTTATAAAAACACTGGGACTCAGCGAGGGTGAAAATGCGGTATTTCCTGATGAAGCTCCGGTATTTATGGCGCTGGGGTGCGCTCTTTTTGCGAGAAACGGCGCAGAGGAATTTACCATTTCACAAGCCCTTGATAAAATAAAAAATGCTAAGGCGGCAAGCGGAGTAGTAACCGGAGAACCCTTGTTTAAATCGGAAAAGGATTATGAGGAATTTATAGAACGTCATAAAAAGTGTGACCTTGAGTATGCAGATATGCACACATACAAGGGCAACGCATATTTGGGTATAGACGCAGGTTCTACTACAACAAAGCTTGTACTTATTACAGAGGACGGCAGACTGCTTTATAATCATTATTCTTCAAATAAGGGGCAGCCCCTTGACAGAATTGCCGCTAAGCTTAAAAATATATATAATGAAATAAATCCCGGTATTAAAATTGCAGGTTCCGCAGTTACCGGATACGGCGAGGATCTTATTAAAGCGGGACTTTCCATTGACTTCGGGGTAGTTGAAACTGTCGCTCATTTTAAGGCGGCGTCATTTTTCTGTCCTGATGTTGATTTTATCATTGACATCGGCGGACAGGATATTAAATGCTTTAAAATAAAAAATCACTGCATAGACAGCATTATGCTTAACGAAGCTTGTTCTTCCGGCTGCGGTTCTTTTATACAGACATTTGCACTGGCTCTTGGATACGATATAGCTGAATTTGCGTCCCTGGGACTTATGGCTGAAAGACCTGTTGATTTGGGTTCGAGATGTACAGTATTCATGAACAGCAGCGTTAAGCAGGCTCAAAAGGACGGAGCGTCTGTTGAGGATATTTCTGCCGGACTTTCATCGTCTATAATAAAAAATGCTATTTATAAGGTAATTCGTGCAAATTCACCTGACGAACTGGGAGAAAATATAGTTGTACAGGGCGGTACATTTCTAAATGACGCCGTGCTGAGAGCTTTTGAAATGGAAATGGGAAGGAATGTTATAAGACCCGCCGTTTCAGGTCTTATGGGTGCGTTCGGTGCGGCGCTTTATGCAAAGCAGAAATCTTCCGGTGAATCGTCTGTTATTTCTAAGGAAGCGCTTGAGGAGTTTTCATATACTTCCCGTTCAGCGCAGTGCGGCGGATGTACTGCCAAATGCGGCTTGAATATTATAACTTTCGGGGACGGAAAAAAATTTATTTCCGGAAACAGATGTGAAAAGGGCGCAGGTAAAGCCGTAAACAGCAGCACTGAAAATCTTTATGACTTTAAGTATAATACTATGCTTAAAATGACTGAAAATAAAATAAATAATCCTAAATTACGGGTTGGTTTGCCTCTTGCCTTGAATTTTTATGAGCTTCTGCCTTTCTGGAAAGCTTTGTTTGACAAGGTAGGAATCGAAACTGTTATTTCCCAAGAAAGCTCAAGGGAAATTTATTACAAGGGACAGCATACTATTCCGTCGGATACAGTTTGTTATCCTGCAAAGCTTGCCCATGGACACATTGAAAGCTTAATTGAAAAAAATGTTGATTTTATATTCTACCCCTGCATGAGTTATAATATTGATGAGGGAGAGAGCGATAATCATTTCAACTGCCCTGTTGTGGCGTATTATCCGGAACTTCTAATAGCCAATAATCCTCGGCTTAATGAAGATAATTTTATTTATCCCTATATAGATCTTAACCGTGAAAAAAATGTGGTTTCTGTAATGTATAATGTTCTGAAAAAATACGGAATAAAGAAATCAGAAGTTAAGTCCGCTGTTAAGGAAGCATACAATGCGCTGGCTGATTATAAGAATGAAGTATTCAATAAGGGGGCTGAGATAATCAGACGGGCAAGGGAGAACGGTCAAAAAATTATTGTTTTATCCGGACGTCCTTATCATATTGACCATGAAATAAATCACGGAATCCAGAAGCTGATTACAGGTCTTGGTATGGCGGTTGTAACGGAGGACGCCGTTTATCAGAACGGACATTACCGTCCTGGGGTTCTTAACCAGTGGAGCTATCATGCAAGACTTTACAGAGCCGCTCAGTATGTCTGTACTCAGCCTGATATGCAGCTGGTTCAGCTTGTATCGTTCGGCTGCGGAATAGACGCCATTACAACTGACGAAGTAAGGGAAATACTTGAAACGGGCGGAAAGCTTTATACTCAGCTGAAAATTGATGAGATCAATAATCTGGGGGCGGCAAAAATAAGACTCAGAAGCCTTGTAGCCGCTATAGAAGAAAGTAAATCTTAATGGAGTGAGGAACTTATGCAGTATCCGGTTTTTACGCCTGAAATGAAGGAAACTTATACTATTCTTGTTCCGGATATGCTTCCGGTTCATTTCAAGCTTATTATAAATATTTTAAAAAAGTATGGCTATAATGTTGAACTTTTACAGACGTCAACAAGAGATGTTGTGGACGAAGGATTGAAAAATGTCCATAACGATACCTGTTATCCTGCGCTGCTTGTTATCGGTCAGTTTATCAATGCACTGAAAAGCGGAAAATATGATGTTAATAAGACTGCTCTTATGCTCACTCAGACTGGGGGCGGGTGCAGAGCTTCAAACTATATTCATCTTTTAAGAAAGGCTCTAAGAAAAGAATTTCCGCAAGTTCCGGTTATTTCTCTTAATTTAAGCGGACTGGAAAAGGGGAACGGTCTTTCCCTTACTCTGCCTTTGCTTATAAAGGTGCTTTATGCCGTTATTTTCGGGGATCTGCTTATGTCCCTTTATAATCAGTGTAAGCCTTATGAAATAAACTCCGGTGAAACTGATAGGGTAAGGGATAAATGGCAGGAAAAGCTTCCAAGAATATTCGATAAAAGAGAATTTCTGCACTGCAAAAAATATTACCGTCTGATTCTTGAGGATTTTGCTAAAATAAAGCGGTCTCAGGAAAAGAAAATCAGAGTGGGAATAGTAGGAGAGATTTACGTTAAATATTCTCCCCTTGCCAATAATCATCTGGAAGAATTTTTGCTTTCAGAGGGCTGTGAACCGATAGTTCCGGCCTTACTTGAATTTGTTATGTACTGTATAGCAGGAAATATAGCTGACGGTAAACTGTATCAGTTTAAAAATCTTAATACATTTATGAGTAATACGGCTTATAAGGTTATCCATAAGGCTCAGAAAACAATGATCAAAGCAGTTAAGGAACATGGCGTATTCGAAGCACCTCACGATTTTGACCATCTGAGAAGCCTTGCAGATAAATATATTAATCAGGGAGTCCATATGGGTGAGGGCTGGCTGATTCCTGCTGAAATGGCAGCTCTTGCAGAAACAGGAACAGAAAATATTATTTGTGCTCAGCCGTTTGGTTGCCTGCCAAATCATATTGTTGCAAAGGGTATGTCAAGGGTTATTAAGAACAGTTATCCGGAGGCTAATATTGTTGCAATTGACTATGATCCGGGAGCAACTAAGGTAAATCAAGAAAATCGTATAAAGCTTATGCTTGCAAATGCTAAAAAATAAAAGACGGAGAGATCCGTCTTTTTTATTTAAACAAAAAGCCAACCGTAAAATAATACGGTTGGCTTAATTTTATTTACCTAATTCTTCAGCAGTAATAAGCTCTGCAAGATAGTTTATAATTTTTGAGGAGTCTGAAAGGTCAAGATAACCGTCACGTTCAACGTCAGCATTTGCTTTTCCGGTATCAGAAATATCAACTGTTGTCTGATCCAGTAAGAACATATTGAGTACGACAATATCATTTACTTCAAGTAAACCGTTACAGTCAACGTCGCCATATAGGGTTGCCTTAGCACCATCAGGAACAACAAGACTACCGGATGGTTCTGTCGGTTCAGTTGGCTCGGAAGGTTCAGTTGTAGGCTCTTCTGTTGGGTCAGTAGGTTCAGAAGGCTCAGTTGTAGGCTCTTCTGTTGGACCAGTAGGTTCAGAAGGCTCAGTTGAAGGCTCTTCTGTTGGACCAGTAGGTTCAGAAGGCTCAGTTGTAGGCTCTTCTGTTGGATCAGTAGGCTCTACCGGAGTTTCATCAATAGGATAAGCAGTGTACAAGTCTTCCGGAAGTTCACTGCGGGTAATGCAGTATTCACTCTGATAAATTTCCTTTACTGTATCAGCGTTCTGATAGTTACTTCCTGTCAGGAACTGTGGGTTTGAATCATACCATACGCAGAAGTAAAGCCATGCAGCCTTTTCACTTGTGAGGTTTTCAAGGCTTGGAATAGTATCATTTTCAGCCATAGCTACCATTTTCTTGCCGTCATATTTTTCAACAAGATTATAGAATGTATCTGTTATAGCGCTTTCATTAGGACTGCCGTTTGCATTATACTTATCATAAGCGATAAGGTCTACATATTCGTCACCGGGATACCATGCGGCAGATGTGTCATATGTATATGAGTTCCATTCCCAAATAAGGTTGTGGAGTCCGTATTCATTAGTAAGCTTATTGTAAAGGTATTTCCAGAGTTCCTTATAAGCTTCAGCGCCGTCGTTGCCCCACCAGAACCATGAATATTCACCGTTTAAGGAAGACGCACCCTCAGCTTCATGAAGCGGTCTGAAAATTACAGGTATATTCTGATCCTGAAGCTCTTTAAGAGCCTTTGCGATCATTTCAATGTCAGTATTAATGAACTTGTTTTCAGCAGTGCCTTCCTGAACGGCTTTGGCAGGACTGAAATTTGTGTATTTTTGATTGTCGCCCTTCTTGTTGTAAAAAGAAACGCTGTTGTAATTGGGGAGGGAACCTTCAACATATGTTTCCATATCTATCGGTACGAACCAATGCCAAGCAATAGTAGCAATACCGTTTTTATCCTTTACCCAGTCAATAATTCTTTTATTAGTACCGTCATCCCAGGCAACGCCCTGAGTCCAGTTCATATAATCAAAGCCTCTGATAGCAGGATATTCACCTGAAAGATTATAAATATATTCAAATTCATTTTCGTTAGCCTGACCGTAAAGCTCCTGCTGTCCGGAAATAACGTGTTTACCGTAGTTATCTGCAAGGTAACTCATAAGGCGCTTAGTTTCTATTGTTGCGTCAGGGTCTGAAAGCTTTTTGGAGGCTGTCAGGGTTGGATTAACAGTCGGTTCAACTGCAAGATAATCGTAGAGAACCCAGCCCCAGTTTTTTCTAAATTCGATAGTATTTTCTCCGGCTTTCAGCTTAATGGATTTAATAGTCAATTCAGTAAATTCATTTGATATGCCGAAACCGTAATTGCCCATCTGTGTACCGTTAACATAGAGTGACTGCTCCTTTGGTGATCTGTCTTCAGGCAGACAATAACCAATAATGAGATTGTACAGACCTTCTGTTTCAACATTGATTGTTACAGAAACGTCGCCCTCCTGGGAATCGATGTAACCGGTACCTGAAAATCCTTCGATTGTGTTGTCGAAAACGCAGTCGCTTGTATATGTACCGTCTTCAAATTCGTATCTGGTATCTTCTGCGCCGGCTACCGAGGAAATCAGCGGAATATTAACTGCACAAGCAGCAGCGAGTACAGTTGACAAAAACTTGCCCATAAATTTTTTACTCATTATAATCCTCCCTTATTTAATGTTTAAAAATATAAAAACATTTGTATTTATTATATCATAAATCAGATTTTTGTTCAATGATTTTTGTTGATTTTTATTCACAAAAATACTGCAAGAAAATTGTAAAATTTAACGGTTTTAGCCTAAATCCCTTATAGTCTGCTCAAGTTCTTCAATGGTATCTCTAATATCATCGTTTTCAGTAAGCTCCAGAACAATTTCGTAGTAATATTTTGAAAGCTTGTAATCGAGATTGCGTGACGCTTCCTGAGCAAGCTGATAGGCGGACTGAACCACAACGGCTGATGGTCCCGGCTGAATGCCTTCGGCTTCAAGGAACGAGGATAATTCAGCGGCTGAATGCATAGGAGGCTTGCCGCCCATACTGCGTGAAATATATTCAAGTTCACTTTCGATGATGTCGTCATTATAGAAAATGCGGCTCATTTCCAGCATTTTAGCAGCCTTGTCAAATTCCTTTTTCTCAGCGAAATAAAAAGCGTAGTTAAAATAACCCTTTCCGAGCTGAATTTTATTTACAGCGCATTTTAATGCCTTGCCGCAGTATTCCGGAAAGCTTTCAAAGCTTTTTATACTTTTGAGTAATTCAAGATATTCAAGTATAATCTCAGCGTCTACCGGATTAAATTCAAGGGCAGTTTCAAGAGCCTTCTTAGCTTCCGCAAATTTTTCCTTTTTGGAAAGCCCAACTCCATACAGATAATAAACATCGCTTAGGTTACAATTTACGGCACGAATCTCCTTATTTGGGTTGTATAGCTGAACATAGACTGCATAGTCAAGGGGAGTACCGAAGCTTTTGTATGTAACCTCATCAGTTTCGAGCCATGACAGCATATTATTTTTAATAATTTCCTCAAGAATATTTATACCAGCTGTATAATTTAAGTTTTTATATCTTTTGCGTACATTTTCAAGTGCCTTATCAACGTCCTTATTTTCCTGACTGAGATATGCTGACAGATTGTTGTAATAATCGTCATATGAAATCTGGAATAAGAGCTTAGCAAGTTCACGGTTAAGCTGCTGGTAATCTTCGTGTTCTCTATACTTTTCAGACTGAGACCTCAAAAACGGACCGTCCTTCATGGGATCTCCTGTCAGCTTAGACTTAAGGTCATCGAGTATTTCGTTTACATTCATTTTTTTCAAACCTTTCTAATTATTTATTTCATTATAATGGAGTATGCATAGTTTGTCAAGGATTAAAAGCTGAAAAAGTGTATATTTTATACAATACACACTTTTTCTGAGCTGATATTTAATTTTTAAACTGCTGAAAACTGACTGCTGTAAAGATCAGCGTAGAATCCTTTCTGCGCTAAGAGTTCCTCATGATTACCCTGTTCAATGACGTTACCGTTTTTCATTACCAGTATTTTATCGGCGTTTTTGATTGTGGAAAGTCTGTGAGCAATTATAAAGCTTGTTTTTCCGGTCATAAGCTTTTCGAAAGCACGCTGAATCTTTTGCTCCGTTCTTATATCTATGCTTGAGGTAGCCTCGTCAAGTATGAGCATAGGCGGATTGGTAAGCATAATTCTTGCAATAGAAATAAGCTGTTTTTGTCCCTGAGAGAGCCCGTCGCCCTCTTCGGTTATAAGCGTATCGTATCCGTCGGGCAAACGCTTTATAAAGCTGTGGGCATGAACTGCTTTGGCGGCGGTGATTATTTCTTCTCTGGAAGCTTCCGGTTTTCCGTATGCAATATTCTCTGCTACTGTTCCGGTGAAAAGCCAGGTGTCCTGAAGAACCATACCGAACATGGAGCGCAGGCTTGAACGGGTAATTTCTTTTGTATCCTTTCCTGAGAGAAGTATACTGCCGCTGTCTGCGTCATAAAAACGCAGAAGAAGATTTATAATAGTCGTCTTGCCGCAGCCGGTAGGACCAACTATGGCTATTCGCTGTCCCGGTTTTACGTTCAGGTTAAAGTTCTGTATCAGCTTTACTTCAGGAACATAAGAGAAGTTTACATTCTGAAGTGCAAGAGAGCCGTCGCAATTCTTAATTTCCTCAAGCCCCTTGTCCGATGGCTCTGACGGTTCATCAATTACGCTGAAGACACGTTCAGCAGATGAGATTGCGTTCTGAAGCTCTGCTACAACGCCGGAAATTTCATTAAACGGCTTTGTATACTGGTTTGCGTATGAAAGAAAGCTTGTAAGCTGTCCTACTGAAATTTTACCGAGGAACCCGATACTTCCGATTGCGCTGAGAGCTCCGGCTGTGCCTACGGCTGCATAGATAAGACCGTTTATAAATCTTGTAGTGGGATTAGTCATGGAAGAATAAAAGGTTGCTTTTACTCCGCTTCGGCTCATTTTTGCGTTAATATCTGTAAAGCGTTCCTCAGCACGCTGTTCATAGGAAAAGGCCTTAACTGTTTTCAGGCCGCCTACCATTTCTTCAGCAAGTCCGCCCATTTGACCGCGATAACGTGACTGTTCAGCAAATGAGTCATGAGAGAGTTTTGTGATCTTTGCCGCCGCAAAAAGTGAGAGCGGAGTAAGAATTACTACAATAACGGCAATTTTATAATTTATTGTTATCATAAAGACCAGTGTGCCTATTATGGTAACTACGCCGCTGAAAAGCTGAGTAAAGCCCTGAAGCAGACCGTCGGATATAATCTCAATATCGTTTACTGCACGGCTAATGAGTTCACCCTTTGAATTTTTATCAATATAGCTGAGGGGTACGGAATTAAGCTTGTCAAACAGCTCTGTTCTTATATCCCTTATAGTATAGTATGATAATCGGTTAGTACATAATGAAGTAAGCCATTGAAAAAATGCGCTTATAAGAATCGTTATTCCGAGTATAAGTGCAATGTTTCTCAGTCCCTTAAAATCGACATCTCCGGGAGCTGCAATGCAGTCAACGCCCTTACCTATAAGAACAGGTACAAAGAGGGAGAGCATTACTCCTGTAAATGAAAAGATTATGGTCATTACAAGATAGGTTTTATATGGTTTTACATAACCTAAAATACGTTTTAAAGTTTTCTTCATTTGTTTTTACCTCAGCTCATCTGTGAATTATATATTTCTCTGTAAACATCGCTGTTTTCCAGCAGTTCCTCGTGTGTGCCGAATCCGGAAGGATCGCCGTCGTCAAGTACAAGTATCTTATCAGCGTTTTTCAGAGTTGTAGCTCTTTGGGAAATCATGATTACTGCGCAGTCACTTAGATTCTGCGCTATTGCTTTTCTTAAGGAAAGATCGGTAGCGTAGTCCAGTGCGCTCATACTGTCATCAAGAATAATAATAGGCGGAGTACCGATAACTGCTCTGGCAATAGTCAAGCGCTGGCGCTGACCTCCGGATAAGTTTTTTCCGCCCTGTGAAATAACAGTGTCAAGTCCTTCAGGCATTTTTGAAACAAATTCCCATGCCTGGGCGGTTTTAAGTGCCGCTGTCATTTCTTCCTCGGAGGCGTCAGGTTTTCTCCATCTGAGATTATCAGCAATCGTTCCGGAGAAAAGCACTGCTTTTTGTGGAACTGTTCCGATTAATTTTCGCAGCTGTATTGTATCGTAGTTTTTTATATTGCTTCCAAATATACTGATTTCTCCTGACGTTACGTCATAAAATCTTGGAATCAGATTTGCAAGAGTTGATTTTCCAGAACCAGTACCGCCGATTATACCGAGGGTTTCTCCCCTGTTAAGAGAAAACGAGATATTTTTCAGGGATGCGTCTCCGGCACCGGGATAAGTAAAGCTTATATTGTTAAATTCAATTACGGGACCTTCAAAGTCAAAACTTGTTTGGCTTCCGGATTCAATGGAAGGTTCAGTGTCAAATATTTCATTTATTCTTGAACAGGACGATGCCGCCTTTGTAAAAATAACTATAAGATTTGCAAGTACAACCAGTGCAAGAAGAATCTGAGTCATGTAGTTAACAAACGCAGTTATCTCACCCTGTGTAAGATCCCCTATGTTGACTCTGATTCCGCCGAACCATAAAATAGCTACAATGGCAAGGTTCATTACAGTAAATGTTACGGGATTAAGTATTGCTGATACTTTTCCGGCTGAAACGGCATTTTCGGATAAAGTACGGCTTGCTGAATCAAATTCCTGTTTTTCTTCCTCCTGCCTTGAAAAAGCACGGATAACCCTTACGCCTTCAAGATTTTCACGGGTTAAAAGAGAAATGTGATCTAAGTTTTTTTGTATTTTTTTATACATAGGAACAGTTTTTTTCATAACAAAAAATATTATTGCAGAAATAATGGGGGCGGCAATAAGAAAAATAACAGCCAGCTTGAAATCAAGAGTCATTGCCATAACAGCCGCACCGATAATGAGGAACGGAACACGTACTGCAAGACGTATAAACATATTAACTCCCTGCTGCGCCTGATTAGTATCGTTGGTAAGGCGTGTTGTAAGTGAGGATGTGCCGAACTTATCTATTTCGGCGTGGGAAAATTTATTTATATGCCGATAAAGTGCATTTCTCAGCTCAGCGCCGAATCCGTAGGCGCATTTAGCTGCAAGATACTGACAGGTGAGGGCAAACCCAAGTCCGCAGATTCCCAGCAGGACCATAAGTCCGCTCATTTTCAGGACATATTCCGCGTCGTTATTTTTTATACCGTTATCAATAATTTTTGACATTACTATGGGAACAATAAGTTCGAATATTGCCTCAAGAAGCTTGAAGAATGGTCCGAGAACAAGTTCTTTACGATGATTTTTTAAAAAACGTCTTAACTTATACATTATTTATGACTCCTTTTTGTTTATCATTTCTATTGTACACCAAATTTTCCATTAATGCAACGCAGTAAGAAAAAAACATAAAATTTAATTACTTTCCAAACAAAAAATGTATAAACAGGGATTAACAGTCAAAAATAATTGCGGAGGTGTTTAACGTGAACAATAAAAAATCATTTTTAAGCGGAAAAAGCTTTTATGTAGCATTATCCCTGAGCGTTGCAATGGTCGGAGCAGCATGTTACTTTGCTTATACAAAGACAGCGGATGACATAACCGGACGTCTTGAGTCATCACTTTCAGCAGAAATGAGCAGTAACGATAAGGAAGCAGCCGAACTCAAGCCGGACGTGCCTAAGGTAACTAAGGCAAAAGCCGAGAGACAGGAATATACTGCAACGGAGGCTATGATGGAAGATTCAGAAGCTGAAACACAGGCTCCCGAACCGGACGAGGACGTTCAGGGGGATGTCGATGAAAACGACGGCAGTGATAACCAGTCTGAAGAAGCAGCAAAGCCTGAAGAAAGAAAGCTTGTTATGCCTGTTGAAGGAGAAATTATCAATGAATTCAGTGCAGGGGAGCTTGTTAAGTCCAAAACAACGGGAGCGTGGCAGACTCATAACGGAATAGACATAGAAGCAGCAATAGGCGACGCTGTTTCAGCAGCAGATAAAGGAAAGGTTTCAGCTGTAGATTCTGATCCGCTCTGGGGAATTACCGTAACAATAGATCACGGTAATGGAGTTATTACAAGATACTGCAATCTTAATGACGGAGTAACGGTTCAGGTGGGACAGGACGTAAGCAGCGGTGAGGAAATCGGCGCCGTTGGTGAAACAGCAGATATTGAAACTGCTGAAACTTCACATCTTCATTTTGAAACGCTGAAAAACGGTTCCTTTGTGAATCCCATGGATATGATGTAAAAAAATACCCTGTAATTCAAGTGAATTACAGGGTAAATAACTTTTAAGGCTTATTTTAAATAACCTTTAAGCTTTTCATATGATGAAATAATATTCTCGATTACGTCTTTGCTGACTGTATAGCCGGTATACTTATCATTTTTTATTGCATAGTATCCGTCCTCGGCGTTTTGGCTTACAGGAACATACTCAATAATAGATACAATATTGTTTATAAGAGTATACTCAATAGTGACAACAGCCTTGCCGTCAGGTTCAGCATTCTTTTCAGTTGAGGAAAGATAAGCATCATTAAATGAATTATAAAAATCAGTAAATGCACTGACTGCTTTTTCGTCGGTACTGTCAATTTCGGTATTATTGCATATATATTTCTTGTTGGAAGCCTCTATTTCAAGAGAAGCTTTATTTTCCGGCATAGTTACCTCAACGCTTGTAACGTTGCTTATTGATTCCGAGTAGATTTCAGGATTGATCATATCGAAGGTTGAGTATCTGAGAAGTGAAATGTTTTCCTTTTCAACAACTCCGACCTGACCGGTATCTGAAAGCAGAACGTACATACTGCTGCCGTTTTCAGTATCATTTCCGAAGACAACCTTTATGTGCTTATTTGCGCTGCTGATTTCAAATACATTTACAGGGTTATCAAATCCGTATTTGCTGTAATCAGATTCTTGTAAATTCTCAGCGACAAAGTAGGAAACCTGGTCACGGATTACATCATTAATAAAGGTATCTATATCAGTGTTATAAACAGAATCATCCTCATACGGAGCTGTCATCTGCCAAGAGCCGTCATCCTTTGCAGACATTCTGAAAAGAATATTTTCATCCTTTTCGTCGCCGCTCCACAGGCAGAATGCATTGACTTCAGAGCTTGTGAAATCTGCGATATATGTACTCATAAGAGAAAACTTATCCATTAGGAAAACCATTCCTGTTGTTCTGGGAACAAGATAAACATTACTGTCATTTTCCTTCATCATGTATATGTATTCATGAGTTGCAGTATTGTTTCCCACTAAAAGAGTATGCTCATTTCCCTCAGAGCTGATTGTGATTCTTATAGGATCATCAAAACCGAATTTTTCAGAAGCCTCGTCACTTTCAAGAATTTTTTCTGCTTTAAGGTCGGACATTGTTACAATCATTGCCGCAACGGCAGAAGTATTAAGTTCAAATTCATCGGAATCTTCAAGAACCCAGCCGTTGTTGTAGATAATACGGTAATCACCAAATTCACCGTTAATTTCAAGAGAATCGGTTTCATCGGCATTAAAGCTGAACATAACAAGCTTTTCAGCTTCTTCCTCTGCTTTCCGTATCTTATTGTTGTTGTATAGTGTGGCTGCAAAATATATGCCGAGAGCGGCGATGAGTACGGCAGCCATCGCTATAATTGCAATTTTTATGCGCTTCATAGTCATTCTCCTTTCGGTAAATTATGAATGTCTGCGCTTGAGCCATATGAGGATTCCAGCGCCGGCAATGACTATAGGCGCTCCCACAAACAGAATAATAACCATATTTGCATCGCTTTCGCTCTTTAGGTTCATATAGTCATATGTTTTTTCACGGGAAGGTATTCCCATATCAATATCACTGCTGTACATCCAAGAAATTGTACTCATGTAGAGGTAGACTGGAATGATAACGAAAGGTTCCTGAATACTTGTGTCGTCTATAAATTCAGCATTTCCCATTACAACGAGCTTTGAATTGTTACGAGTTGGATCCTCTGAATATGCCGCAAGCTGTAGCTTGCCTGAAATTTCCATTGCATCACCGTTTCCGCCGTAGTTTTCACCGTAAGCAGTTTCGTTTGTTTCAATAAGAGGGCAGATATTCAGCGTACTAGCATTTTCTGCATTGTACTGATAAAATGAACGTGAAGCCGGCATATACGGAATAATGCTGTCATTCTGCAAAAGCTCTGATGTAAGGTCCGTAAGACCTTCCTTAGCGGATTCGTCTGATATCTGGGAAAGATCAACAAGGTTAACCATCATTTCATACTTATTGCCTGAAACGTGCTTGGAGGAGTCAGTTTCATAAACTCTGTTGTAGTCCATTCCTATGCCGTATTGATGCATAATTTTTTCAATATTTTTATAAATTATTTTTTCATCGTTAGGAGAAAGAAGCAGTGACAGATTACCGCCCTTGTCCATGTATCTTTCGATCTTTTCAGTTTCAGCGTCGGTAAAGTCTGTTTTCGGTGCTGGAACAACTATAATTGCAGCGTCCTCAGGGACTTCGCTTTCTGTTGTAAGGTTGAGTTCCTTAGCGTCATAGTTGTAGTTTTTAAGATTGGACTTGAAAGTTTTATAATTCTCGTCGATCGTTTTTTCTCCGTGACCGGTAAGAAAATATACTGACGGCATTTTTCCTTCGACAACTGTCTTTATAGCGCCGGTAACAAGGTTTTCACCGTTGAAGTATGCTTCATCGACTACAAAGCTGCCGTTGTTATTGTAATCGCCATTATAGGTATACATTTTAGAAGCCTGTATTCTTTTTATGTTGTCGCCGCATTTTACGACCATATCGCCTTCCTTTAGGCTGAGGTATCCCTCAGGATTAAGCTCTTCAATTATTTCCGGATTTTCGTTTACGTTCATGTCTATAAAGTTTATACAGTCAAATTCACGGTACTGATCTATCATGTGTGTAAACGCAAGCATTTCTTCGTCTTTTCTTACCTCGTCCATTTCTATGAGAAGGTAGAAGTCAATTTTTTCATCAAGACTGTTCAGATAATCAACTGTTGTTTTATTCAGTGAATAAAGCTGATTCGGCGTCATGTCAAGCTTAACGTCAAAAATAGAGCAGACAACATTTATAGGTATAATTATTACGGCAAGCATAATTGCCATGATCCACGCAATTGTGGTAAATTTTAAATTCTTTTTTGATTTTTTCTGTTCCGCCATTACCGTTACCCCCTGCTCCAGCGTCTTTTCTCAATTGAAATAATATTCCATCCCAGGAAAAGAACAGTTGCCGTTATGAAGAATACAAGATCTGACAGCTTGAAAATACCCTGTGAGAATGAAACGAATCTTGATTGTGTTGAAAACCATCCTATAACCTTAGCGGCCTTCGGCAGATTATCAAAAAGTGCGCTGTCCTTGAAATTATCAATAAAGATAAGGAGTATTACTGCGCCTTCGCCGAGAATAGCAGCTATTATAGGACTGTCTGTAAAGGATGACATAAGCATTCCGACTGCTATGCATACAAGTCCCCATAGGAAGAAGCCGAGGTAACCGCAGATAAGGCTTGACCAAACAACTTCTCCGGCTGCAAGAGTTATCAGAGGGAAGAACAGCGTCAGAGTTATCATCATTAAAAAGACAGTGGAAACCGCAAGAAATTTTGCAATGACAATCTGAAATACATTAAGCGGGCTTGTCATAAGGAGAACTTCCGTTCCGGTTTTTCTTTCATCGGCAAAGGTTCTCATGGTGAGTGCCGGTATCAGAAAAATAAAGAAGAAAAAGTTGTTGTGGAATATGTTCGGAAATGAAAATTTATACATTGTTCCTTCCATATTTGAAATTCCGTTTATAAACTCAAAAGAAAAGAGCACAAGGAAAAGCGCCGCAATTACATAAGCAAACGGAGAATAGTAATAGGATTGAAGCTCCTTTTTATACAGTGAAAACATTTTTATCTTTCCTCCTCATTAAAGTCCGGATTATTATCCATTTCTTCGAGCAATTCGTTCAGACTCTTTTTGGCTGCCGGTTTAGAAGTGAGTCTTACAAAAACTTCCTCAAGGCTCGGCTTTGAAGAAGATACGTCTGAAATTTCAAAGTCGTTCTTTATGAGCGAGGACATAAGCTCTTTTTTTACATCTTCATTGTCGATTTTAATGTGATATGTATAGCAATTTGACTTTACATAAGTAATATCTTCAATTTTCAGTACACCGGAAGTATTTTCAATTAAATAAGAAACCGCCTCCCTTGGACCGTCCGCCGTAAGGTGGAGTACTATTCCTTCGCCCATGCTGTCTTCAAGGTTCTTAATTGTATCAATTGCCCTGATTTCTCCGTGGCTTATTATAACAACCTTATCGCATATCGCCTGAATTTCCTGAAGAATATGGGAACTCAGAATAATTGTGTGATCCTTTTTTAGGGATGTTATAAGGTTTCTTACTTCAATAACCTGTGCGGGGTCAAGACCTACTGTCGGTTCATCGAGAATCAATATCGGCGGATTTCCCAGAAGCGCCTGAGCGAATCCAACACGCTGCTTGTAGCCCTTTGAGAGATTTCGGATAAGACGCTTTTCCATATCCTTAATTTGAAGCTTTTGCATAACGTCTTCAACCTGAGCGTTTCTATCTCTTTTCTTAATGCCTTTGATTCCGGCTGCAAATTTCAGATATTCTTTTACTTTCATATCCTGATAAACCGGAGGAATTTCGGGAAGATATCCTATTTGTTTTTTTGCGGCTGCGGGATTTTCTGCAATATCCACACCGTTGATAAGAACGGTTCCGCTTGTAGACGGCAGGTAGCCGGTGATAATATTCATTGTGGATGATTTGCCTGCGCCGTTTGGACCCAGAAACCCGAGTATCTCGTTATCATTCACATTGAAGCTGACATTTTTTACGGCTGCATTATGACCGTAAAATTTGGTTAGATTTCTTATTTCTATCATTTAATAGCCTGGCCTTTCAAAAATTTTATTTGTAGTTACAGCTGCTGACCGATCGTCAATTTTACATTTTCATATAGTATAATATCAGACGATTACACTCCTATTCATTATCACAAAAAAATATGAACATAGTATGAATAAACAAAAGATAAATTGTTAATATACGCAAAATAGTATAAAAAGGAAATGCATATACTGAAAATTGAGTTAATTTTACATCATAAATGTGAAAATTAAGTGTTTAAATATTGATTGACAGTGCAAACTTTATGTCAATCTAAATTAAATTGTATAATAATTCCAGAAATATGTTGGCAAAATAAACAAAACGCCAAGCGTTAGTATGTGCAGTTATACAAAATGTTTTTACGGAGTTTTGGTTTTTTGTATAAACTGTTGACATCTTAGGAAACTTGAATTATAATGAAATTGTAAAAAAAATATCGGGTGGTTTATGCGCACTCAGTAGGGGTTGTGCAAATGAATTGGGTTTGAATTTATTTGCACATTGATAATATTTACGTTTTAATTTTTATTTATGAGAGGAGAAAAAGCAATGATCCTTAAGAAGAAGAAAGCAGTTATCGCTGCGATCGTTTCCGCAGCAATGGCAATCAGCGCTGCTATGCCGGCTGCTGTTTCAGCTGCTGGTGTAAGAACAAAGGCTGAAAAGTACGGCGATGACACATATGCAAAGAGATTCCTTTCTCTTTACGATGATGTTGTTACAAATGGTCAGGAAACTGGCTATCTCAGCAAGAATAACGTTGCAGCGGGCGGCTTTGGTGCACCGTATCATGCAATTGAAGAGCTTATCGTTGAAGCTCCTGACTACGGTCACGAAACAACATCAGAAGCTATGTCATACATAGTTTGGATGGCAGCTATGAGAGATGTTATCTCCAAGGACGGTACCATCACAAATCCAGACGGCTCAACAGAAGCTGTTGACAAGACATCTGATCTTGCAAAGGCTTGGAAAACAATGGAACTTATGATTCCTTCAGTGCAGAACGGTTTCTGGAATCAGTCAGAGCTTTCAGCTCAGTACGCTGAAGAACACGAAGATCCTGAAACATATCCAACAGATCAGAATCCTGGAAATACTGGTAAGAACCCAATTCATTCACAGTACAGCTCACTTTACCGCGGCGACAAGGGTCTCTACCTCATGCACTGGCTTGCAGACGTAGATGACTGGTATGGCTACGGCGGAGGAAACGGTAAGTTTACATTTATCAACACATTCCAGCGTGGTGCTCAGGAATCATGTTGGGAAACTGTTCCTCACGGATGTATTGAAGAACTTAAGTACGGTGAAAAGGGCACAAGAGGTATCAAGGGTATTTTCAGTACTGAAGATACAATTTCACCACAGTGGGCTTATACAAACGCTCCTGACGCTGAAGACCGTGCAATCCAGGGTGTTTACCTTGCAAACAGAAACGGCGTAGGCGATGCAAATGTTACAGCTCTGGCTGGTAAGATGGGTGACCAGCTTAGAAATAATATGTTTGATAAGTACTATAAGAAGATAGGCGTTTGCAACGCTTCCGACCAGTCCGGTAACGGCGCTAACAACTACGCAGGCGCTCACTACCTCATGTCATGGTATACATCATGGGGCGGCGATATGGGCGGTCAGTGGGCATGGCAGATCGGTGCGAGCCACTGTCACGAATTCTATCAGAACCCACTCGCAGCATATGCACTTCTTGTAGATGCTGATCTTAAGAAGGGTATGCTTACAGGCGCTCAGGCTGTAAAGGACTATGAAACATCACTCCAGAGACAGCTTGAATTCTATCTGTGGCTCCAGTCATCTGACGGTCCAATTGCCGGCGGTGCTACAAGCTCATGGAACGGAAGATATGAAGCATACAAGTATAACGAAAGCGATACAGCTAAGTACGGCACATCCACACCTGCAATGTTCTATAACATGGGTTATGTAGAACACCCTGTATACCTTGACCCAGGTTCAAACCACTGGATTGGTAACCAGGTATGGGCTGTTCAGCGTCTTGCTGAAATGTACTATATAATTAAGACAGAGGGCGATAAGCTCAATATTAAGGCCGGCGGTCTTACTACTGAAGAAGCTCTCAAGGCAATCCTCGACAGATGGGTTGACTGGTTTATCCAGAATACAAAACTTGAAGATGACGGCACATTTGCTATTCCTGCATCACTTGACTGGTTTGGTCAGCCTGCTGACTGGAATGGTAAGTATGATCCAAATGCAAATAAGGGTCTTACATGTGAAATTACAGCTTATGGTTCTTCTGACCTTGGTTGTGTATCTTCACTTGCTCATACACTTATCTACTATGCAAAGGCTAACGGTGTTGAAACAGAAGCTGCTTACAGCTCTGAAAATACTGACCTTGCTGCTAAGGGCCTTTACCTTGCACATTCACTCCTTGACCGTGAATGGAACCTCGGACGTGACGATTGGGGTCTGTCCATCGCTGAAACAAACGGCAGTATGTGGAGACTGTTTGAACAGGAAATCTGGATTCCAAATGGTCAGGATGGTATTGAAGTTGACGGCGTTAAGAAGTTCCAGAACAAGATCAAGTATGATGGTACAATGCCTAACGGCGAACGTATCGTTAACGGAATCAAGTTCCTTGACATCCGTCAGAAGTATCTGACACAGGTAGACAAGGGAACATATGATAACGGATATGTTAAGAAGTTCCAGGCAGCTTACGATCAGGCTATTGCAACAGGTTCAAATGTATCTGAAGCAATGGAAACTGTTGAACTTAACTACCACAGATTCTGGCATGCAGGCGATATCCTGATGGCTCTCGGTACAATGTATCAGCTTTATCCGGATATGGAAGCTGACAAGTACAATGACTCAGAAGAAGATGAACTCGTTGTAACTCCAAGCAAGGTTACACTTGGTGTTGGTGAATCTGAAACAATAAAGGCTACAATCAACGGCGAGGAAGTTGTAATTGATTCTATGACTTCTGACAGCGATGCTGTTAAGGTTGAAGGCAACAAGATTATAGCTGTTGAAAAAACAGAAACTCCTGCTAAGGTAACAGTAACTGTAGGCGATCTTACAGCAACTGTAACTGTAACAGTTAAGGAAAAAGGCGACATTAAGGACGCTCACTGGGGCGACGTTGACTGCAACGGCGAAGTTGAAGTAAATGACATTGTTGCTCTTAATATGTACCTCCTTGATGTAGAAGCTAATATTCCTTCTGTAACAGCACAGGGTCTTATTAATGCAAACTGCGAATACGATGATGTTGTAGATCTTGCTGATGCAGCTAAGATTATCAACTATCTTGCTGAACTTATTCCATATGAAGATCTCGGTCCGCAGTCATAAAGGTTTTTCATTTTAATTCCTTTTATAATTCCTATTTAATCCTAAAAACTCCAGGTTATATTGACCTGGAGTTTTTACTTTTCATGTGTTTTTTTACTTGATTTATTTAAGGGTACGTGTTATAATGAAATAATAATATATTTTTTAAAGGTAAGGAGGTTAAAAAATGGTACGCAGCATGACAGGATATGGACGTGAACAGAAGATTATTGATCAGCGGGATATTCTTGTTGAGATAAAATCTGTAAATCATAGATATTATGAGTTTTCTGCAAGACTGCCCAGAGCATACGGATATATTGAGGAAAAGCTTAAATCGTTTATGAAAGGCAGCATTTACAGGGGAAAAGTTGAAGTAAATGTAACAATAAATAATCTAAACGGAAAAGAAGCAAGTATAAGGGCAGATAAGATTCTTGCTTCCGGATATGTTAACGCTCTTCGTGATATTAATAAGGAATTAGGTCTTAGTGACGATATTTCACTGTCAAATCTTATAAAGTTGTCTGATATATTTACAGTTCAGAAAATAGCAGAAGATGAAGAAAAACTTTGGAACGATGTTAAAGAAGTGGCGGAAAGCGCACTTGAAAAGTTTGTTATAATGAGAAATTCTGAGGGGGAAGCGCTGAAATCAGATTTGCTCGGTAAGCTTGCTAAAATTTCTGGACTTCTTGAAAAGGTTGAAAAAGCAGCTCCTCAGACTGCCGCAGCATATTATGAAAGACTTTTGACAAAACTAAAAGAGATACTTGGCGATAATAATATAGATGAGCAAAGGGTTGTTACTGAAGCGGCTGTTTTTGCTGAAAAAATTGCAATTGATGAAGAAACTGTTCGCCTGAGAAGTCATATCAATCAGTTTATAGAACTTCTTGAAGCGGATGAACCTTTGGGAAGAAAACTTGATTTTCTTGTACAGGAAATAAACCGTGAAGTAAATACGATTGGTTCAAAAGCGCAGGATCTTGAAATAACCAAGTGTGTTGTTGATCTTAAATCGGAAATTGAAAAAATCAGGGAACAGATTCAGAATATAGAATGATGGGGGAACCATGCAGTTAATTAATATAGGATTCGGAAATATGGTTTCATCATCCCGGCTTGTTGCGATAGTCAGTCCTGAATCTGCGCCGATAAAAAGGATTGTTCAGGACGCCCGTGAAAACGGAAGTCTAATTGACGCTACATACGGCAGACGTACAAGAGCAGTAATAGTAATGGACAGCGGTCATGTGGTGCTGTCGGCTATACAGCCTGAAACAGTTGCCGCAAGGCTTGAAGATGATTCGGGGGAGGAGATGAATAAAATTGAATAGAGGTTTACTGATAGTAGTATCTGCGCCGTCCGGATGCGGAAAGGGTACTTTGCTTGCTGAGATTCTGAAAGATAATGATTATTATTATTCTGTTTCAGCAACCACAAGAAGTCCCAGAGAAGGCGAGGTTGACGGGGTCAATTATCACTTTGCAACCCGTGAAGAATTTGAAGATTTGATTAAGTCAGACGGAATGCTTGAATATGCGCAGTACTGCGGAAATTATTATGGAACTCCTAAAAAGGAAGTTGAAAAAAAGCTTTCAGAGGGAAAAAACGTAATTTTAGAAATAGAAGTACAGGGCGCTATGCAGGTCAAGGAAATTGCTCCGGAGGGCGTTTTTGTATTTATTCTCCCGCCATCTGTTTCCGAACTAAAGAAAAGGCTTTTAAAGCGTGGAACTGAAGAAATTTCTGTAATTGAAAAAAGAGTTTCAGAAGCGGTTGGAGAGATAAAATATGCTGAAAAATATGATTATGTTATTGTTAACGATGATCTATCCAAAGCGGTTGACGACTTTAAAATGGTAATTTCAGCAGAAAAGATGAGAACAAAAAATTCTAAAGAAATAATTGATGAGGTGTTGAAAAATGCTTAGACCAGCAATGACCCAGTTGATTTCAAAAAACGATAGCTGCTATTCACTTGTAATCGGAGTAGCAAAAAGAGCAAGAGAAATCGCCGAAGAACTTTGTGAAGAAAACAAACCCCTCGAAGCTAAGCCGGTAAAGACTGCCGTTGAGGAGTTTGCTGCGGCTAAATATAAGATTGTGGAATACAGAAGTAACGATTCTGGATTATAAAAATATATTTCTGATAGTGTCTGCTTTTATTCATTTATGAATTTTGCAGACATTATTTGAGTAGGGGCATGAACGTAAATGGAGGTGCAGCATATGCCAAAGGAAATAAAAGCTCTTGTGGCGGTCAGCGCTGCTTCATTTGCGTTTGATAAGCCGTTTTCTTATTCTGTTCCCAAGGAATTATCGGACAAGCTTGAACCTGGAATGAGAGTTGTTGTTCCGTTTGGCAGGGGTAACAGAAAACGCGGCGCTATTGTGCTGAAAACTGAAGAGCTTACCTCTGCTGACAGCAATCTGAAGAGTATTATTTCACTGTCGGACGATGCGCCTGTCCTTAATTCGGAGATGATGGAGCTTGCTCAGTGGCTTAGAGATACTACGTTTTGCACTTATTATGACGCTGTAAAGACAATAATTCCAACTGGAATGAATATAAATATAAAGGAAGTATATTCAATAATCAGGTCAGATTTGCCTGGAGATAATGAACAAAAGGTTTTGTATGAACGCCTTGCAGCGGCTGAGGATATAAGTTCAGAAGCAGATAAAATAAAATCAGAGGGCAAGGGCAGATTGTTATCACTGCTTGAAAGCGAGGGGTTTATTCAGTGCCGGATTTCCGGTAAACAGAAATTGGGTGACATATCAGTTAAATTAATAAAGCTTACAGATGATTATATGAAAAACCCATCTGAATTTACGCTTACAGCGAAACAACAGCAGTTAGCTGATGTAATAGCCGAAAATAGCGGAATTTCACTAAAAGAAGCCTGTTATCTTGCCGGTACCGGAAATAGTGTTGCCAAAAAGCTGTGTGAAAAAAAAGCGGCGCAGATTCATGAATGTGAAGCTTATAGGAGTGTTTATTCTGATTCACCTGAAAAGCGTTCTGTTTCTGATACGGTACTTACTGAAAGTCAGCAGAAAGTTTTCAACAGTGTTTATACGAGTATGACAAAAGGAAAGCCAGAGTGTTTTCTTTTGCACGGTGTTACAGGAAGCGGAAAAACCGCAGTGTTCGAAAAACTGATATTCAGCTGTATCAGTTCCGGAAAACAGGCTGTTTTTCTGATTCCTGAAATATCGCTTACTCCGCAGGTTGTAAGGCGATTTCAGGCGCTGTTCGGAGATGAAGTAGCAGTGCTTCACAGCGGGCTGTCCCTGGGACAGCGAATGGACGAATACAAGCGTATAAAAAGAGGACTCGCTAAAATTGCCGTGGGCACAAGAAGCGCAGTCTTTGCTCCCTTTGAAAATATCGGTATCATAATAGTTGACGAGGAGGGGGAGCGTTCGTATAAGTCGGACAGCTCGCCTCGCTATAACGCTATTGACGTTGCAAAAAAACGCTGCCGACGGCATAATGCAGTTTTGCTTCTCGCCTCTGCTACACCGTCGATAGAAAGCTATTATTATGCACATAAGGGTATATACCGGCTTCTTGAAATGAAAGAGAGATATTCCGGAAATAAGCTTCCCAAGGTGGGGATTGTTGATATGAGTGAAGAAAGGGAAGACGGTAATACCTCGGAATTTAGCAGTATTCTTGTTAATGAGATAAACGAGAATCTGAAAAATAAGGAGCAGACAATACTTTTGCTTAACCGCAGAGGGTATCATACAATTATAAGCTGCTGTGACTGCGGCAGACCGGTTTACTGTCCCAATTGCAGTATCCCCATGACATATCATAAAATTAACGGATGCCTTATGTGCCATTACTGCGGGCATAGTCAGCCATCTGTTGAAACTTGTCCGGAATGCGGCAGTAATAGGCTCAAATCTATGGGATTTGGTACTCAGAAGATGCAGGAAGAATTGGAAAATCTGTTTCCGTCTGCAAGGATTCTTAGAATGGATGCAGACACCGCCATGTCACGTCAGGCGTATGAGAAAAATTTCAGTGATTTCGGTCAGGGACGATACGACATAATGATTGGAACTCAGATGATTGGAAAAGGTCTGGATTTTCCAAATGTAACTCTTGTAGGGGTAATATCCATGGATAAATCCTTGTTTGCGGGGGATTTCCGGAGTTATGAAAAAACTTTTTCTCTTGTGACTCAGGTTGTTGGCAGATGCGGACGGGGAGGAAAAAAGGGCAGGGCGTATCTTCAGACGTTTATGCCGGATCACTATGTTCTGAATCTTGCGGCAAGGCAGGATTATGAGGGCTTTTACAGGGAAGAAATAGCAATAAGAAAAGCTCTGCTTTTTCCGCCTTTTTGTGATATATGCGTTGTGGGATTCAGCGGTGAGAATGAGGACAGAACTGCCGCCGCCGCCGCTAAAATCATAGAGATTATTAAAAAAATTATTGCAGGCGGAGTAAGTATTCCGCTTAGAGTATTAGGACCTGTTCAGTGCGCATATGGTAAGATAAACGGCAAATATCGTTACAGAGTAATAATAAAGTGTAAAAATAATGCAGATTTCAGAGAGTTTATAAAAAATTCGCTATTGGAAATAAATAAACTTTCAGAATTTAAAGATATAAATGTTTATGCTGATATTAACGGTGATATCGGAGTATAATAAGGAGGAAAAAATGGCTTTAAGAAATATTGTAAAAGAGGGAGATCCTGTTTTAAGAATGGTGTGTAAACCAGTTGAAAAATTTGATGAAAAATTGTGGCAGCTTCTTGATGATATGAAAGAAACCCTTGCTAAGGCTCAGGGAGTGGGGCTTGCGGCTCCGCAGGTAGGAGTTCTTAAAAGAGTATTTATTATGGACGTAGGCGAGGGAGTTGTTGAATGTATAAATCCTGTTATTAAAAAGACCAGCGGAAAGCAGAGGGTCATGGAGGGCTGTCTTTCCTGTCCTGACAAATGGGGTTATGTTACAAGACCGAATAAGTGCAGACTGAAAGCACAGGACAGAAACGGCAGAACCTTTGAGCTTAATCTTACTGAACTTGGCGCACAGTGTGCCTGCCATGAGTCAGAGCATCTTGACGGTAAGCTTTTTATTGATATTGTAGAAGAATTTGTGCGTCCGGAAGAAGAATAATATTATTGCAGGAGGTTTTTATGAAGATTGTTTTTATGGGTACTCCTGATTTTGCCGTGCCATGTCTGAGGGCGCTTGCTCAGTCAGATAATGATGTTGCAGCGGTGTTTACTCAGCCTGATAAGCCTAAGGGCAGAGGTTATAAAATGATTCCTACCCCTGTAAAAAAATGTGCGGAGGAATACAATATACCCGTTTATCAGCCTGTATCGCTGAGAAAAGGCGAAGACGCCGAAAATGCAATGAAGGTTTTAAAAGAAATAAATCCCGAACTTATTATTGTAGTTGCATATGGTCAGCTTCTGCCAAAGAGTGTTCTTGAACTGCCGGAAAACGGCTGTATAAATATTCATGCTTCACTGCTGCCTAAATATAGAGGAGCTGCTCCTATACAGAGATGCGTTCTTGACGGTGAAAAGATTACCGGAGTTACTTCAATGATGATGGAGGAAGGACTTGATACGGGGGATATGCTTATCTCAGATAAGACAGAGATAGGCGCTGACGAAACTGCGTCGGAGCTTCATGACAGGCTGTCGCTTATGGGGGCTGAGGTTCTTGTTCAAACTGTTGACGCTTTGAAAAAAGGCGAGCTTATAAGGAAAAAGCAGAATGATGATGAAGCGTGTTACGCAAAAATGATTACAAAGGATATGAGCAGTCTGGATTTTTCAAAGCCTGCGGCTGAGATTCATAATGTTATAAGGGGAATAACAGGCTTTACTGTTATGAACGGTAAACGTCTTAAAATTTACAGAAGCACCGTAAGCGGCGAAGCTTCCGGAGAGCCTGGAACCATTGACAATGAAAAGGATTTTACTGTTGTCTGCGGCGACGGAAAATGTCTGAAATTGCTTGAAGTTCAGTATGAAGGCGGAAAGCGCATGAGTACTTCGGATTTTCTAAGGGGCAGAAAAATTGAAAAAGGACAGAAACTGGGGTAAATAATAATATAACAGGAGATTAATATGTATTACCTTCTTATTTTTATTCCGCTGATAATTGCAATGATTGCATCGGCGAATGTGAGATCGACTTACAGAAAATATCAGCAGATCGGTAATAGCCGTGGGCTTACAGGTCAGATGGCGGCACGTCAGATACTTGACGCTAATGGATTATACAATGTAAGTATAGAACATATTTCCGGCGAACTTTCAGATCATTATGACCCACGTGCAAATGTTGTAAGACTGTCAGATTCAACCTTTAACAGTACTTCAGTTGCGGCAGTGGGTGTAGCCGCTCATGAGGTTGGGCACGCTATTCAGTATGCAACAGGATACTCGCCGATGAAGCTTAGAAGCGCAGTTATTCCGCTGACTAATATTGGATCAACCTTGTCTTATCCAATGGTTATTCTGGGACTTGTGCTTGGAAATTCCTATGTGGGAGATATGCTTATAAATGCGGGAATATTTTTATTTCTTGCTGTTGTTCTATTTCAGTTTGCAACACTTTTTGTAGAATTTAATGCCAGCGCAAGAGCCATGAAAACCTTGGATTCTCAGCATATTCTTGAGGGAAATGAACTGTCAATGTCCAGAAAGGTTCTTACTGCTGCGGCTCTTACCTATGTGGCGGCGCTGTTTACCGCTATTGTCAATCTGTTGAGGCTTATTTTAATAGCTTCGGGAAGAAATAGGCGAAGATAATGGAAACAGCAAGATTTAAAGCAGTAAAGCTTCTTGGAAAAACATTCAGTAAAAACGGTTATTCTAATATTGTGTTGGATTCGGCGTTGTCAGCAAGCAATATGGATGTGCGTGACAAAAAATTATGCTCAGCTGTTTATTACGGAGTTATAGAACGTAAAATAACACTTGACTATATTATTTCATGTTACAGCCGTCAGAAGCTTGAAAAGCTGCGTCCTGATGTGCTGAATATTCTTAGAACTGGTATTTATCAGATAAAGTATATGGATTCTGTTCCTGACAGCGCTTCAGTAAATGAAAGTGTGAAGCTTGCAAAGCAAATGAAGCTTGGCAACCTTTCGGGATTTATTAATGCGGTTTTAAGAAATTTTCTTCGTGATAATAAAGAAATAAAGCTACCTGACGGCAAAATTCAGAAACTGTCAGTGGAATATTCTGCGTCAGAGGAGCTTGTAAAGCATTTGATTGACAACTACGGTGAGGAAAATGCCGTATCTCTGCTTGAAAATTCAGTGGGCAGACCGCCTGTAACCATAAGGCTTAATACCCTTAAATGCAGTGCGGAGGAAATACTTGAAAAAATATCTGATTTAGAACCGGTTCAAACCATTCTGGAGGACTGCTATACAGTCAATACCGGAAATGTTACAGAACACGCAGCTTTCAGGAAAGGTCTTTTTCATGTTCAGGATATGTCTTCGCAGCTATGCTGTACGGCTCTATCTCCGCAATCCGGCGAAACTGTGCTTGATTTATGCGCCGCACCGGGCGGAAAAAGCTTTACCATGGCTGAAATGATGAAAGACAGCGGAAAAATATTTTCCTTTGATCTGCACGAAAATCGAGTAAGACTTATACAAAGCGGAGCAGAGCGTTTGAATATAAAAAATATTACTGCCAAAACAGGAAACGCACTGGAGCATTATACTGAACTTGAGGGTGCGGATAAAATATTATGTGATGTTCCGTGTTCAGGGTTTGGCGTTATCAGAAGAAAGCCAGAGATCAAATATAAGAAATTAAGTGAATTTGAGAAACTGCCGGAAATCCAGTATGGAATACTTGAGAATGCGGCGTCATATTTAAGGATAGGCGGTGAACTTGTATATTCGACCTGTACAGTTAACCCAGAGGAAAATGAAAATGTTGTGAATAGGTTTCTTAAAGAGCATAAAAGCTTCAAGGGAATCTCTTTCCTTGAAAGTTATGGAGAACCTTTTGGCGGACGTACTGCAACCCTTTTTCCTAAGCATTTCGGCAGTGACGGATTTTTTATTGCTAAGCTAATAAGGACGGAGTAAAATATTGGAAAAAATTGATATACTTTCTCTTACATTGTCAGAACTTGAAAAAGAAATTGAGCTTTTGGGCGAGAAAAAATTTCGTGCCAAACAAATTTTTCAGTGGCTTCATGTAAAAAAAATAAGAAGTTTTGATGAAATGAGTAATATTTCATTGGAATTACGTACAAAATTATCTGTTGGATTTTGTTTGAAATCACTGAATATAGCAAGAAAGCTTGAATCTTGTATAGATAATACGGTAAAATATCTATATAAACTTTCTGACGGTTGTTTTATTGAAACGGTTCTTATGGAGTACAGCCATGGTCTGAGCCTTTGCGTTTCCACTCAGGTGGGATGTAAAATGGGATGCAAATTCTGCGCTTCGACTATCGCCGGATTTGAAAGGAATCTGGAACCGTCTGAAATTCTTCTTCAGTTATATGAAACGGAAAGAGACTGCAAAAGAAAAATTTCCGGTATTGTTCTTATGGGTATCGGAGAACCCCTTGACAATTTTGATAATGTTCTGAAATTTTTGAAGCTTGTTTCGGCTCCCGAGGGAAACGGACTCAGCTTGAGACATGTTACACTTTCAACCTGCGGAATAGTTCCCAAAATTAACGAGCTTGCAGAGCTTGGATTGGGACTTACTCTTTCAGTTTCTCTGCATTGTCCGGATAATGAGGGCAGAAGTGAAATAATGCCGGTAAACAGAACATATAATATAAAGGAACTTATCTGCGCTACAAAAAAATATGCAGAAAAAACAGGCAGGCGTGTTACATACGAATACGCCGTGATCGACGGAGTTAACGGAGAGAGAGAGGACGCTCAAAAACTGTCTGCTCTTCTTAGAGGAATTAACTGTCATGTTAATCTTATACCGGTAAATTCCGTCAAGGAAAGAAATTACAAATCAAGCCGTGAATCGGCTTACAGATTTCAAAAGTATCTAACGGATTTAGGAATGAATGCCACAGTACGCCGGACTCTGGGCAGCGATATTGACGCAGCCTGCGGTCAGCTCAGGCGTGAGGCGGCTGAAAAGTCAGAGAATAAGAGGTGAAGGATATGAAGTATGTCAGTGCAACAGATATAGGTCTTGTCAGAGATGAAAATCAGGATATAGTTCAGGTTGATGAATTTTATGGTAATATTCTTGCGGTCGTATGCGACGGAATGGGCGGAGAGCGTTCCGGTCAGGAAGCAAGCAGGATCGCAATAAATGAAATTTTCAATCGTTTTTCTTCCGGAGTTTATGCTGATATGGATACTATTGCTGTAAGACAACTTCTGACGTCTTCAATTTCCGCCGCTAATTCTGTGGTGTATACAACGGCAAGGATCAATTACCGCAGCTTCGGTATGGGGACAACCTGTGTTGCCGCTTATATCGACGATAAATATATTTATATAGCCAATGTCGGGGACAGCCGTGCGTATTTTGCAGATGAGAAAGGACTGAACCAGATAACCTCCGACCATACGCTTGTAAATATGCTTCTTATGCAGGGAAAAATTGAGCCTGAGGAGGTTCATACTCATCCCAAAAGAAATATGCTGACAAGGGCGGTCGGAGTTGAAAAAATTGTTAAGCCTGATTTTTTCCGGATGAAACGTGAGGAAAGCTTCAAGCTGCTTCTCTGCTCGGACGGACTTTCAGGTTATTGTGATGATGAGGAAATCTTTAAGGTGCTGTCATCTGTCCCTTTGGAGGAAACGCCGGACGCCCTGATAAAACTTGCGCTTGAAAAGGGCGGGCGTGATAACATTACTCTGGCGGTTATAACAGACTGATTTATTTACAGGAGTGAATAGGTGAATGGATAAGAACATTGGAAAGAAACTTGACGGACGCTATGAAATAACTGAGCTTATCGGCGAAGGCGGAATGGCAGATGTCTATAAGGCAGTTGACGTGGTTGACGGCAAGGAGGTTGCCGTTAAAATTTTGAAAAAGGAATTTGCGGAAAGCGAGGAGTTTTTACGCCGTTTCAGAAATGAATCAAAGGCGATCGCCGTTCTTTCGCATCCTAATATTGTAAAAATATATGATGTAGGATTCTCAGAAAAGATTCAGTTTATTGTAATGGAATACATTGACGGAATTACCCTTAAAGAGTATATGGAAAGCGAAAGGGTATTAAACTGGAAGGATTCCGTTCACTTTGTTACTCAGATATTAAGGGCGCTTCAGCACGCCCATGAAAGAGGCATTGTCCATAGAGATATAAAGCCTCAGAACATCATGATGTTTACAGACGGCACTATAAAGGTGATGGATTTCGGCATTGCCAAGTTTGCAAGGGAAGAGGGCAGAACAGCAACGGATCAGGCTATCGGAACCGTTCATTATATCAGCCCTGAACAGGCAAGAGGCGATGTTACTGACGCTAAGAGCGATCTGTATTCAGTAGGCGTTATGCTTTATGAAATGCTGACGGGTCAGAAGCCGTTTGATACTGATAATCCGGTGTCGATTGCTGTTATGCATATGCAGAATATAGCGGAGCTTCCCAGACATATAAATCCGGATATTCCTGAACCCATTGAGGAAATTATTGTTCATGCAATGGAAAAGAATCCTAATGACCGTTATCAGACAGCAAACGAAATGATAAGGGATATTGACAGATTTAAGGCTGATCCTTATGTCAATTTCGGATATATTAAGAAATCACCTGAAGAAAGCACCCGTTATTTCAGCGCTGTTCAAAATCCGGATTCGGCTGTTTATGAGGACGAAGAGGAATATGAGGGCGACAATTATTTATATGATGATCAGCAGGACGTTGTTTACAGCAACGAATATGACGAGGATTACAGTGACTTTTCAGAGGAAGAAACAGAAAAAAGCCGTTCTCTTTTCGTACCGGTTTTGTCAGCCGTGACAGTTGTTGTCATAATGGTTGCTGTTTTACTTATTACTATGGTTGTCAAGGATATGTTCAACGGCGGAAGTGAACCCAAGACCACTCAGTTTGTAATGCGCAATCTGGTAGGTATGGATTATAATCAGGCTGTTGAATCATATTCAAAATATATTGATATTCAGGTAGAGGCTCAGGAATGGTCTGAGCTTGAAAGAGATAAAATTTTCGAACAGAGCATTCCCGAGGGAGAAGCTGTAAAAAAAGGTGAGATTGTTAAGGTTAAAGTAAGTCTTGGACAAAAGACAGTAAAGGTACCGAATGTAATAAACTATCACTATATTACAGCCGGAGAAGCTCTTAGAGCCGAGGGACTTGAGGTTGAGTATAAGTATCAGGCAAATAAGGATGTGGACGAGGAACTTGTTTTTGATACCGAGCCGGCAGCCCTTGAAGAGGCAGCACCTGGAACTACTGTTCTTGTTTATGTAAGCAAAGGTTCTGACGTTGAGGAAATTGAGATGGAGGACTTTGTAGGCAAGAGCATTGATGATGCAAAGGTTCAGTGCGGAATATGGGGAATTAGCGTAAAAACCGAGAAAAAGGCTTCCAGCAAGGAAAAGGGCACAATATTGAAGCAGAGTATTGAAGCCGGCGAAAAGGTTCCGTCAGATTCGACCATTACGTTTACAGTCAGCACAGGAGAAGAACCTGAGGGAGATGTAGATATTACCGTTTACTTCCCAGACGACGCAACTGGAAGATTCCGTTTAAGCGCATATCATAACAATACTCCGATATATGAAAGCTTTACGCTTTCAGCAGATTACACAAAAGAAAATCCGATGAAAATCACTTATAAGGGAACAGATGTTCATGTTACAATTGTTCTTACTAATCTGAGCAACGGACTTACAGCAGTGCTCGGAGAATATAATATGAATTTTGAGGACGGTACATTTTCAACTATTCGGGAAAGTATCTATGAGGCGTTCGGTACAGTGGACGGACTTTATGTTGCTCCGACAGATCCTCCGGCGCCGGAACCGGATCCTGATTCGCAACCGCAAACTCCGGAAACGGATGCGCCTACCGAAGCTGAGGATGAAAATAGTGACGAGGAATAATTATGAACCATAATGGGATAATTACCAGATCAGTCGGAGGGCTCTATACAGTAGAGTCCTCCGACGGCGTATATGAATGCAAAGCCAGGGGGATATTCAGAAACAGGGGTATATCTCCTTGCGTGGGAGATAAAGTGAAATTTGACAACGGTGTTATTGAGGAAATCGGTGAAAGAAAAAATTGTCTTATAAGACCGCCTCTTGCAAATCTTGACCAGCTTATCTTTGTTGTTTCAATGGCTGAACCGTCGCCGAATCTTCTTATTCTTGACAAGTTTATTGCGGTAGCAGAGTATCAGCACATCGAACCGGTTATAGCTGTAACTAAGGTTGATTTGGCAGATTGCGGTATGATAGAAAGCATTTATCAAAACGCCGGAATAAAATTATGCATTGTAGATTACGAAAGCGATGATCCGGCAGCTGAAATGCGTGATCTCCTTCAGAACAGGATAAGCGCTTTTACCGGAAACAGCGGTGTTGGTAAATCCACTCTGCTTAATTCTGTATGTGATAAATTTGAAATACCTACCGGTGAAATAAGCCGCAAGCTTGGAAGAGGACGCCATACCACTCGGCACGCAGAGCTGTATAAGCTTCCGTTTGGCGGATACATTGCGGATACACCTGGCTTTTCCACATTTGAAACGAATAAGTATAATATTATAAAAAAGGAAGAGCTAAGCGGGTGCTTCAGGGAATTTGAGAAATTTGAGGGGGAGTGCCGTTTCAGGGACTGTTCACATACAAAGGAAAAGGGCTGCCGTATTATACAAGCCGCTGACGAGGGCGAAATTGCAAACAGCCGTCATGAAAATTACTGCGTCATGTATGAAGAAGCAAAGCAGATAAAAGAATGGGAGCTTTAACTAATGCAGAATAAAATTTGCTATATTTTTGCAGCTGCACCAGGGGCAGAATGCTCAGGCGTTGAATTTTCAGCTAACAGATATGTTATCTCTGCGGACGGAGGGTATCCTCTTGCAGTGAGCCTGGGCATAAAGCCCGATGTACTAATCGGTGATCTTGATACATATAAAGGAAAGGTTAGTCCGGATTGTGAGGTTTTGAAATATCCGCCGGAAAAGGATGATACTGATACTATGCTTGCAGTAAAGCTTGCACTGAACAGGGGCTTTAGGCATATTGTAATATGCGGCGGTATGGGAGGAAGACTTGACCATACCATTGCCAATATTCAGACGCTTAGATATATTATGAAGCACGGGGCATACGGCGAGCTTGCAGGAGACGGAAACTTTGCTTTATTGCAGGGGCCGGGAGTTAAGGTTTACAGCAAAAGGAATGGTTACTGCTTTTCCATGTTTTCTTATACGGAAGAATGTTCCGGTCTGACAGCAACAGGGTTCAAGTATCCGTTGAAAAATGCTGTACTGAAAAGCAGTTTTCCTCTGGGAATCAGCAATCAGATTATTGGAAAATCTGGAATTGTATCACTTGAAAAGGGTATAATACTTATTATTTTTTCAAAGGACATGAACGAAAGCCGTTAAAATGAATATAATACATTATAAACTTTAACGGAGGATGATTTCTATGAAAGTAGTAATTGTAAAAAGTCCGAAATTTTTGTCCGGCTTACTTAGACTGATTTTCAAAATCAAAAAAGAAGAGCCGACAGAATAACCGGAATGCCTTATTACTTACCTAAGTACCTTTATAGGTAAATAACCGGACAGTATGCCTTACTGTTCTAAAGAGGGGGACGCTTTAAGCGTCCCTTTGTTTTTTATATCATATTTCTGACCAAACGATAATATAATTTATAAAAACGGAGGTTATGAAAGTGACAGAATTTAATATTGAAAATAAGTATGAAGAAACGCCGCAAATTGAAGAAAAAAGCGAAGAACCCATTGATTTAATAGAACTGGTAAGAGCAAGGCATTCTGAGAATCCTGGACCGGCTGTCCGTGAGCATGAAAATCTCAGCGATGTATTTGTAATGCAGCTGGGATTGTGTCTTTTTATGCTGCTTATTATGGCGGCGGTTAATTTTCTTGATTCTGAAATCACCAATTACATTTTGACAATGTTCAGAAAAATGACTAACTCCCAGACGGAGGAAATATATCATAAGGCTGCGGAACTGGTTATGAGATATATAAAGTGATAAAGCTTGACATTTTCGGCAAAACGTTTATATTCAGATTCGGTTTTTTTACAGTAATAGCAATATTATGTCTATTGGATGCTCCTGAGCTTGCGGCGGTATCAGCCTGTTCATGCGTGGTGCATGAACTCGGACATCTTTTCGGGGCTGTTCTTTTTGACGTAAGGGTAAAAACTGTTACATTCTGGGCGGGCGGAGTTAAAATGGTTACTGAGAGAAATCTGCGTCCGCTGAGTTATGATATTATAATTCTTCTTGCAGGCCCAATATTTAACTTTATATCTGCAATATATATGCAGTTTACAGGGAATACCCCGGCGCTTGCAGTAAATTTATTTTTAGGAATATTCAATCTTCTGCCGTTTTCGGAGCTGGACGGCGGCTCAGTTTTAAGACTGTTTTTTGAACATAAAATGATAAATCCTGATATATTCATGAAAATTACAGCCGCAGTTTTTTCTCTGTTTTTATTTTTTTATCTTTTTATTTCCGGAAATGGAAATATTACGTCTTATCTTACGCTCTTGATTCTTTTGGTTTCCGAGCTTGCAGAACGAAAATAATATATTAAGAGGCAGTTAATTGCTGCCTCTTGATTTTTTTCAAACTTTATTGTAAAATTAAAGGTATTAAATTAAAAGGAATTAAAATAATGCTAAAAGAAAAAATTGAAAAATATCTGTTGTCGGTTCAAAAGCCGGCAAGATATATCGGCGGTGAAGCCGGAAGCGTAATTAAGGAAAAGGATAAGATAAGCGTTCGCTTTGCTTTTTGTTTTCCCGATACTTACGATATAGGAATGTCACACCTTGGAATGAAAATTCTTTATTCACTTATAAACGAGCGTGAGGATTACTGGTGTGAAAGAGTTTTTGCTCCTGACGTTGACTTTGAAAAGGTAATGCGTGAAAAGGATATTCCGCTTTATGCACTTGAAAGTCTTGAACCGGTAAAGGATTTTGACTTTATAGGCTTTACTATGCAGTATGAGCTATCATATACAAATGTGTTGAATATGCTGGAGCTTGCCGGGATTCCGGTTCTTGCTTCGGAGAGAAGTGAAGAACTGTTTAATATTGTTGTTGCCGGAGGTCCTTGTGTATGTAATCCTGAACCGCTTGCAGATTTCTTTGACCTATTTATTCTTGGCGAGGGTGAAGAGGTTAATCTGGAGCTTATGGATCTTTATAAGGAGATGAAAAAGAACGGTGCTTCAAAACGTGAGTTTCTTATAAAGGCCGCCGGAATAGAGGGAATCTATGTTCCGTCCCTTTATGATATAAAGTATTATGAAGACGGCAGGATTATGTCCGTTACTGCTCTTGAGGGGGCTCCGGAAACAGTACGCAAGAGAATAATTAAGGATTTTGACAAGGTTTATTATCCTAAGGAATTTGTTGTTCCTTTTACCGATATTGTACATAACAGAGTTTCTGTTGAAGTGCTTAGAGGATGCATAAGAGGATGCCGTTTCTGTCAGGCAGGATTTCTTTACAGACCGTTTAGAGAAAAATCCGCAGAAACAGTTTGCGGACAGGCTCAGGTCTTATGCGAGAATACCGGATACGAGGAACTGTCTTTGGCTTCCCTCAGTACATCCGACCATTCGGAAATCGACGGCATTATAAAGGGACTGATCCCATATACGGAAAAGGAGCATATCAACCTGTCGCTTCCGTCCCTGCGTGTAGATAATTTTTCAAAGGAGCTTATGGACGAAATTAAAAAGGTTAGAAAAAGCGGACTTACCTTTGCTCCGGAGGCTGGAACTCAGCGGCTGAGAAATGTTATAAATAAAAATGTTACTGAAGATGAAGTAATGAATACCTGCCGAACAGCGTTTGAGGGCGGATATACTAACGTAAAGCTCTACTTTATGCTGGGACTGCCAACCGAAACTGACGAGGATGTGGCTGGAATTGCAGAACTTGCCCAAAAAGTTGTTGATTTATATTACAGCACACCGAACAGACCTAAGGGCAAAGGCGTTCAGGTATCTATAAGCACGGCTACGTTTGTGCCAAAACCCTTTACTCCATTTGAATTTGAACCTCAGGCAACACGTGAGGAAATAATGCATAAGCAGGAGGTTTTGGTTAAGTCCGTTGCTTCAAGAAAAATCAAGGTAAGCTGGCATGATCCGTCAACAAGTATTCTTGAAGCCGTTCTTGCAAGGGGCGACAGAAGAACCTCCGGAGCGGTATACCTTGCGTGGAAAAAGGGCTGTAAATTTGATAGCTGGAGCGAGCATTTCAAGTTTGATTTATGGCAGAGCGCTTTTGATGAGTGCGGACTGGATATGAAATTTTATGCAAGCCGTAAACGTGAATATGAAGAAATAATGCCGTGGGATCATCTGAATTACTATGTTGATAAAAGCTTTTTTATAAGGGAAAATCAGAAAGCAATGGCTGCTGAAACTACTGAGCACTGCCGTGGCAAATGTTCTGGCTGCGGTGTTAGCCGTGAGATTGGAGGTCCATGTTTTGATTAAGATGAGAGCAGTTTTTGAAAAAAAAGACCGTGCAAAGTATATCTCACATCTGGACCTTAACCGCTGTATGCAAAGGACCTTTAAGCGTTCGGGATTGCCGGTATGGTACACGGAGGGGTTTAATCCGCATATTTATATAACCTTTGCACTTCCGCTGTCACTGGGATATGAAAGCTCAGTTGAGATTATGGATTTTAATATGACGGAAGAAGTTTCGGAAAAGGAAACGGCAGACAAGCTTAATAAAGCCATGCCGGAAGGATTAAAAGTTCTAAGGGTATATAGTCCTCAGACAAAGCATACGGGAATAAAATCTGCTGAGTATATGATTACCCTGTCAGGAGATTCGTTAAGTCTGCACAGTGAATTTGAGAAGTTTATGTCTCAGGAGCAAATAAATACTGTTAAGCGTACCAAAAGGGGCGGAGAAAAAATTATTGACCTGAAACCGGATACCGAAGTCAGGAAAACATGTGAGGAAGCCGGTGTGCTGAAAATATTATTAAGACTGCCGGCAGGAAATGAAAAAAATCTTAATCCGTCACTTATAACTGATTTGTTCAGGGAATACAGCAGTGTATCTTGTGAGCTTGTTTCGGTGGAAAGGACTGGAATTTTTTCCGATAACGGAAAAGAATTTTTATAAAACTATTGCATTTTTTATAAAGATATGGTATCATTATAAAGCATTTAAAATCCGCAGAGATGTATCTCTGCGAGGTTTATGCCATTCAATGACATTAAACAAGGTAGTCCGCTGCCGCATATGCGGTAAGAATACCGAAAACCAGGAGGAAATAAAAATGAACGCACTTGAACTCATTAGCAATTCAAGCATTAAGAGCGATGCTCCTAAGTTTGAAGTAGGTGACACAGTTAAGGTTCACGTAAGAATCAAGGAAGGCGATAAGAGCCGTATCCAGATTTTTGAAGGTACTGTAATTGCAAAGAAGCACGGCGGAATCAGCGAAACATTCACTGTAAGACGTGTGGCTCACGGCTGCGGAATCGAAAGAGTTTTCCCGCTGCACTCACCGGTTGTCAGCAAGGTTGAAGTTATCAGACACGGTAAGGTTCGCAGAGCTAAACTTTATTATCTGCGTGACAGAGTGGGCAAGGCTGCAAAGGTTAAAGAGCAGATCAAGTAATACAGGGCAGCTATCGCCGGAATCTTCCGGCGGGCGCTTTGCCTTACCGGAAGGGACGTTAAAGTCCCTTTTTTGCTACAAATTTATGAAATTGAGGAAAATGGGAAATGGATGAACATATTGTAGAAACAGCGGAAAATACACAGCAGGAAGAGAAGAAAAAAGGCACTACCTTTTCCGATTTCATGGAAATAGTTGAATCGGTGATCATATCCGTATTTGCAGTTCTTTTGATATTCACTTTTGTGTGCCGTCCGGTTACAGTTGACGGAACATCAATGGTGCCGACACTTCAGGATAAAGATAAACTAATTATGAGAATGATGGGCTATACTCCTAAGTGCGGAGATATCGTTATCGTTGAAAATGACAGCTCACACAGATATGAAAACGGAACTGACGGCAAAATTATTGACGGCTCAGGAATGGAAAAACGTCTTATTAAGCGTGTTATCGCAGTGGGCGGTCAGACTGTAGATATAGATTTTGAGGCTCATACAGTAACAGTTGACGGAGAACAGCTTTATGAAAGCTATATCTATGAACCGACAGAGCTTGACCCAGGAATGTTTGAATATCCGGTTACTGTTCCGGAAGGATATGTCTTTGTAATGGGAGATAACAGAAATAATTCTACAGACAGCCGTTCTCCTCTTGTAGGATTTGTCAAGGAAGAAGATGTAATAGGAAAAGCTGTTTTGCGTTTTTATCCGTTTGATAAGTTTGAATTTCTGAACTGATTGACGTCAGAGGTGTATAAATGAACAATGATAGAAAATTGTCAGAAAGCCGGGAGGAGGCTCTTGAGAGAATACTTGCAGAAGCTGCTGCCGGCAGATACAGGCACAGCGCAAGACCTGCTGTACGAAAGCCGGTAAAGAAGGATACAGCTGAAAAAAATACTAAAGAATTGACAGAAGCGGAAAAAGCCGCAGCTGCAAAGGCAAGAGCCGCTGAAAAGATAGCTGAAATAAGGCGCAGGAAGCAATTGGATGAAGAAAAAGCTGAAGCTGAAGGCTTTAGCCCTATACGTGAAAGACAGTCTAATACTGTAAAGACTAAAATTCAAGAAAACCTGCGTACTGAGAATAAAAATGTCCGAAAAATCAGTACAGCCCTTGCAATAGATGAAGATGAAAACAGTTTTGAGGAACTTTGGGAAAATCAAGAGGAAAATACTGGTGAAGATAAGAAAAAAGGTTTGCTTTACGATATTCTTGATATTGCAGAATGTGTAATAGCAGCGGCATTTGTTGTTTTTCTTGTTTTTACATATCTGATTCATATTGTATCAGTTCAGGGCACTTCAATGGTTCCGACTCTTGAAGACGGTGACCGTATAATCGTATCAGCGCTGGGCTATACTCCGGAAAACGGCGATGTGGTGGTTATTGACGGAAGAAGCTCTTACCTTCTTTCTGAGGACGGACGAATAGTGGAAAAGGACGGACTTGGCAAGAGCATCGTTAAGCGTGTTATCGCTAAAGGCGGTCAGACTGTTGACTTTAATTTTGAAACCGGAGAGGTTTTTATTGACGGAAAGGTTCAGAATGAACCGTATATAAAAGAAATTACTCATAGAGATGAATACGCTTTTGATTATCCGCTGGAAATTCCTCAGGGGTATGTATTCGTTCTGGGAGATAACAGAAATCTCTCCAAAGACAGCCGTCACCCCGATGTGGGTCTTGTTTCTGAGGAAGAAATAATCGGTGAGGCTGTTATGAGAATTTTTCCGTTTGGAAAATTCGGAGGAATAGATTAATGAAGAGGAGGGTGTGCTGTGGCTGAAATGGCTTCAATACAATGGTTTCCGGGGCATATGGCGAAAACAAGGAGAATGATACAGTCCAACCTCTCTCTTGTTGACGGCGTGGTGGAAATCCTGGACGCAAGGATTCCCTTTTCGGGCAGAAATCCGGAAATGGACAGATTAGTAAAGGATAAGCCGAGAATGCTTATCCTGAATAAGTCAGATATGGCTGACGATTCGGCAACTCAGGCATGGATGAACTATTACCGCTCCAAAGGGTATACAGTTATAAAGGCAGACTGTAAAAGCGGCGCAGGAGTTAAAGGCTTTCTTCCGGCAGTAAGAAATCAGCTTCTTGCAGAGCTTATAAAAAAACGTGAAAGTAAGGGAATGACAGGAGCTCCCCTTAGACTTATGATTGTTGGAATACCTAATGTAGGAAAATCTTCGTTTATTAACCGCATGGCAAAGTCCAAAAAGGCAAAGGTTGAGGACAGACCCGGCGTTACCCGTACAAAACAATGGGTGAAGCTTGGAGATAATGTGGAAATGCTTGATATGCCCGGAGTACTTTGGCCGAAATTTGAGGATCAGGAAGCAGCAAGAAAGCTTGCTTTTACAGGCGCCGTAAAGGACGATATCCTTGATGTGGAGGCTCTTGCTTCCCTTTTGCTTGAATATCTGTATAAAAGGTATCCGGAGGCGTTGAAGGATCGGTATAAAATAGAAAACGGCTCGGAAGGCTTTGAACTCTTATGCCAGGCAGGAAGAAACCGCGGAATGCTTATTTCCGGCGGAGAAGTGAATACTGAACGTGCGGCAATTACTGTTCTTGACGAGTTTAGAAGCGGAAAGCTGGGAAGAATTACTCTCGAACTGCCGGAGGAGGAACAGAAATGAGTCCGCTGTGGGAATATGACGAAGCAGTCCGAAACAGCTCCGGTATTTTCTGCGGAGTAGATGAAGCAGGCAGGGGGCCGCTTGCGGGAGATGTCTATGCGGCGGCAGTGATACTTGATCCTGAGAATATGATAGAGGGGCTTAACGACAGCAAAAAGCTGAGTGAAAAAAAGCGTGAGGCTCTGTATGATGAAATTATAGAGAAATCCGCAGATTACTGCATTGCTAAAGCTACAATTGCAGAAATAGAGGAAATTAATATCCTTAATGCCGCAATGCTTGCAATGAAAAGAGCCGTTTTGGGACTGGAAATGAATCCGGAACTGGTTTTGGTTGACGGCAACAAGACGCCCGAACTTTTATGTCCGGTACAGTCTGTTGTAAAGGGTGACGCTGTTTCGGCTTCAATTGCGGCGGCTTCGATTCTTTCCAAGGTTGCAAGAGATAGATATATGCTTGAGGAAGCTGAAAAGTATCCTGAATATGGCTTTGAAAAGCACAAGGGATACGGTACTAAGCTTCACAGGGAAAAAATTCTGGAAATCGGAGAATGCCCTATTCACAGACTGTCATTTCTGAAAAAGATTTATGAAAAAAAGTAATTTCGGAAGTGAAGGCGAGCTTGCGGCGTGCGCTTATATTGAAAGCCTTGGAATGAAAATTATTAGGCGGAATTTTAAAGCACCGGGCGGAGAAGCGGATATTATTGCCGCAGATGATAGATATATCTGCTTTATAGAAGTGAAATACCGCAGTTTTAATACAATAGAGCTGATGAAAAGCGTCAGCAGAAAAAAACAGCTTCGTGTTATAAAATCAGCAGAAAAATATATAATTGAAACTGATTGCAGGTTACAGCCCCGTTTTGACGTAATCATAACCGGTGAGGGACTTGATATTGAATATATTGCAAATGCTTACGGCGGTTCGTGCATTTGAGATTAATAAAAAAGGATGGTTATTATGTTTTATAAAAGTACAAGAGACAGCAGTATAAAGGTTGAAAGCTCAGTTGCTATAACTCAGGGCATTTCAGCTGACGGAGGACTTTTTGTCCCTGAAACAATTCCTGAAATCACTCTTGATGAAATCAAGAATCTGGGAAATCTCAGTTATGCAGACAGAGCTGCTTTTATATTTAAAAAGTATCTTACTGATTTTACAGATGCAGAAATCCATTATTGTACTGATAATGCCTACAGTACTAAAAACTTTGAAACCGAAAGTATAGCTGAAATTTCTCAGCTTTTTGACGGAACATATATGCTTGAACTATGGCATGGACCAACCTGTGCATTTAAGGATATGGCACTTCAAATTCTGCCTTATTTCCTCACAACATCTGCAAAGAAAATAAATCTTGATAAGAAAATCATAATTCTTGTTGCTACTTCTGGTGATACAGGAAAGGCCGCTCTTGAAGGCTTTAAGGATGTTGAAGGCACTCAGATTCTTGTTTTCTATCCGGAAGACGGTGTAAGCCCAATGCAGAAAAGACAGATGACAACTCAGTCAGGAGAAAATGTAGGCGTTTGCGCTATGAAGGGCAACTTTGACGATTGCCAAAACGGCGTTAAGGCTATCTTTACAGACAGTCAGGTAAAGGAAAAAATGGAAGGCGCAGGACTGATGTTCTCAAGCGCTAACTCCATTAACTGGGGCAGACTTGTTCCTCAGATCGTGTATTATATCTCTTCTTACGCTTCACTGGCTGAAAGCGGAGAAATAAGCCTCGGCGATAAAATCAATGTAGTTGTTCCTACTGGAAATTTCGGTAATATCCTTGCCGCATACTATGCAAAGAAAATGGGACTGCCGATTAATAAACTGATTTGCGCTTCTAATATCAATAAGGTTCTTACAGATTTTATTGAAACGGGCGTCTATGACAGAAACAGAGATTTCTATGCAACCTGTTCTCCGTCCATGGATATACTTATATCCAGCAATTTGGAAAGACTGCTTTATATTATTACAGGTCATGATGATGCACAGATAAGAGAATGGTTTACAAGCCTTGCTGAAACAGGCAGATATGAAGTCAGCGATGCTGTAAAGAAAGTACTCAGTGAGGAATTTTACGGCGGATACTGCGATGATGAGCAGACAAAATCCACGATTCATGATATTTATGCAAAGTATTCCTATACCTGCGATACTCACACTGCTGTCGCTGTAAAGGTTTATGAGGATTATAAGAACGCTACCGGTGATACAACCAAGACAATAATTGCGTCTACTGCAAGCCCGTATAAGTTCAGCGCAAGCGTTCTTGAGGCAATTGAAGGCAGCAACTCTGACCTTGATGAATATGAAATGGTAGACAAAATTGCAGAACTGTCTGACATTCCAGTTCCGGCTGCTCTTGCTGAGCTGAAAGACAAGGAAAGAAGATTTAAGGATTCAATTGAAAAATCCGATATGACCAGCTACGTTCTAAAGGAATTTGGACTGAATTAATGAGTCTGTTTGTAATCGGTGATCTTCATCTTGCCCTGGGTGACAAGAGCAAGTCCATGGATATATTTGACGGCTGGGAGAATTATACTGAGCTTTTAGGTCAAAGCTGGAACAGCCTTGTTTCAGCAGAGGACACTATCGTGCTTGCGGGAGATATATCCTGGGCGATCAGCCTTGAAAAGGGTTATGAAGATTTTAAATGGATTCATAATCTTCCCGGACGAAAAATCATTTTAAAGGGCAATCACGATTATTGGTGGAACTCACGAAAAAAAATGGAGGAAACCTTTGAAAAGTGGGGCTTTGATTCCCTCAATATTCTTCATAATAACCATTTTCAGTATGAGAATTATGGTATTTGCGGTACCAGAGGCTGGGTGAATATGCCTGGAGAATCTGCGGACGCTAAGGTTCTCGCAAGAGAAGCAGGCAGACTGACAGCATCAATTGAATCGGCTCTGACAGCCGGACTTCAGCCCCTTGTATTTCTGCATTACCCTCCGCTTTACGGAAGCAGCTATAATTATGATATTCTTGACGTTCTGTATAAATATGGCATAAAAAATTGCTGGTATGGTCATCTGCACGGTCCGTCAATAAAATATGCTGTTAACGGAGAGCGTGATGGAGTTGATTTCAGGCTTATTTCTGGTGATTTTCTACAATTCAGACCTGAAAAAATACTTTAATTTGCTCAAAATGTAGAAGAAAAAATTTTATGTGGAAAAAAAATTTCCATTATGATATAATGTTTAAGGTGTGCATTTATAAATAAAATGGAGGACTAAAAAATGAGTTTAAAATCATCAACTAAGGTTGACGTTAATACACAGGAACTGGTTTTTACCGTTGACGGAGCAGCTTTTGACGCTGCTATTGAAAAGGCTTATCAGAGACAGAAGAAGAACATAAATGTTCCAGGTTTCAGAAAGGGCAAAGCAAGCAGAAAGCTTGTTGAAAAATATTACGGAGAAGGCGTTTTCTTTGAAGAGGCTATAAACGGTCTTATTAATGCAGAAATGCCGGACGCAATTAAGGAAGCTGAACTTGAGCTTGTTGATACTCCTAAGATTGAAGTAGTTTCAGCTGATGTTAAGGACGGCGTTGAATTTAAGGCAATTTGTGTTACAAAGCCGGAAGTAACAGTTTCTGAATATAAAGGTTTAAAGGCACCAAAAAATGTCAAGGATATAACTGAGGACGATATTAACGCTCAGATTGAACAGATAAGACAGAGAAACGCAAGAATCGTTTCTGTTGACGACAGAGCAGCTCAGCTTCAGGACGAAGTTATAATCAATTTTGAAGGCTTCATGGACGGTGTTGCTTTTGACGGCGGTCAGGCTGAAGATTTCCCTCTTAAGCTCGGCAGCGGTCAGTTTATCGCAGGTTTTGAGGATCAGATAGTTGGTCATTCTATCGGCGATGAATTTGATGTAAATGTTACCTTCCCTGAAGATTATCAGATGGAAGAATATGCAGGCAAGCCGGCAGTATTTAAGGTTAAGCTTAATGCTATTAATATGACTGAGCTTCCGGAAGTTGACGATGAACTTATCAAGGATACAACAGAGTTTGATACAATTGATGAGTGGAAGGCTGATATTAAAGCAAAGCTTGAACAGCAGGCTGAAACAAGAGCGGCTTCAGAGTTTGAAAACCATCTTATGCAGAAGATTATTGAAAATACAGACGGTGTAATTCCTAAGTGTATGTTTGACCACAGAATTGACAGTCTTGTTTCAAACTTTGAACATTCTTTGAAGCAGCAGGGTATGGACCTTGACATATATCTTCAGTATACAGGCATGGATATGGATTCCTTCAGAGAATCATTTACAGAGCGTGCTGAAAATGAAGTAACTCTCAGACTTGGTCTTGAAAAAATTGCTGAACTTGAAAACATCGAAATCAGCGATGAGGCTATTGAAAATCAGCTTAAGGAAATCGCAGACGCAAACAATATGACAGTTGAAGATGTAAGAATGAGACTCCCAATGAATGATTTTGTTGATGACCTCAGAGTTAACAAGGCTGTTGAGTTTGTAAAGGAAAATGCTGTTGTTGATAATACAATAACTTCAGAGGAATCTGAAGAAAAGTAATGAATCTGATCTAAAAAGCGTGCTGTCCTGAAACGGGGCAGCCGCCTTTGTTGATAGAAGAAAAGAAACAGAAGAAAAAGGAGAGATTATGATGAATATGAGTTTAGTGCCTTATGTTGTTGAACAAACCAGCAGGGGAGAGCGTTCTTATGATATCTTTTCAAGACTGCTCAATGACAGAATTATTATGCTGTCAGAAGATGTCAACGATACAACCGCAAGTCTTGTTGTTGCTCAGCTGCTTTATCTTGAAAGTCAGGACCCTGAAAAGGATATCAGCCTTTATATTAACAGTCCGGGCGGTTCTGTTACAGCAGGTATGGCTATTTACGATACAATGCAGTATATCAAGTGCGATGTTTCTACTATCTGTATCGGTCTTGCAGCTTCAATGGGGGCTTTTCTGCTTTCTTCCGGCACTAAGGGAAAGAGATTTGCACTTCCTAACAGTGAAATCATGATTCATCAGCCGCTGATCTCCGGAGGACTTCAGGGTCAGGCTACTGATATTAAAATCAGAACTGATAATCTTCTGAGAACAAAGGAAAAACTTAACCGTATATTAAGCGAAAATGCAGGAAAATCTTATGAAGATATTTGCCGTGATACGGAACGTGATAATTTTATGACGGCTGATGAAGCACAGGCTTATGGTCTGATTGATAAGGTTTTAACAAGCAGATAAAGTGTACCGAGGAGGATTCAAATGCCGGAAAAACCAATAAAATTCTGTAATTTCTGCGGAAAAAGCGAAGATAAGGTACAGAGCATCTTTACTGCCGGAACATCCAATATATGCGATGAATGCGTTGTTTACTGCTACGAACTTCTTACAGGAACACTTTCTAAGGTCAAGAATAAAAGTAGTGATTCAAAGCCAAAATCTAACGGTGATTTTGAAATTAATCTTCTTACTCCTGCCGAAATTAAAGCCGTTCTTGATGAATATGTAGTCGGTCAGGACGAAGCTAAAAGAACTCTCGCCGTTTCAGTGTATAATCACTATAAGAGGATAATCAGTCAGGAAAATGACAGTGACGATGTTGATATTCAGAAAAGCAATGTGCTTCTTCTGGGTCCAACTGGCGTCGGTAAAACCTTTCTTGCCTCTACCCTGGCAAAGATTCTCGATGTTCCTTTTGCAATTGCAGACGCAACCACTATTACTGAGGCAGGCTACGTGGGCGATGACGTTGAAAATGTTTTGCTTAGACTTATTCAGGCAGCAGATTTTAATATCGAAGCCGCAGAACGTGGTATAATTTATATCGATGAAATAGATAAGATTTCAAGAAAGTCAGAAAATACATCCCTTACCCGTGATGTAAGCGGCGAAGGCGTGCAGCAGGCTCTTTTGAAAATTATTGAAGGAACTGTTTCCAATGTTCCACCTCAGGGCGGCAGGAAGCATCCTAATCAGGAATTTATTCAGATTAACACTAAGAATATTCTCTTTATTTGCGGAGGCGCTTTTGACGGTCTTGAGAAATCCATTCTCAAAAGGATTAACTCTTCTGCATTGGGATTCGGCGCTGAAGTGACATCTAAAAAGGAAATGACAAAGAATATTTTCCATAAGGCTATACCTCAGGATCTTGTTAAGTTTGGTATAGTGCCTGAGCTTGTCGGACGTTTGCCAATTATAACTGTTCTTGATGAACTCGATGAAGAGGCATTGGTTAAAATTCTCACAGAACCTAAAAATGCTCTTCTGAAACAGTATAAAAAGCTTTTCGAATATGATAATATCGAACTTACTGTTGAAAATGAAGCTTTAATGGAAATAGCTAAAAAAGCAATTCTACAAAAGACCGGTGCAAGAGGCTTAAGAGCTATTCTTGAGGGAATTTTGATGAAGCCTATGTTTGAAGCTCCTTCAGATTCAAATATAACCGGAATAGTTGTAACCGCTGAATGCGTAAATGGAGAGGCTTCTCCTGAATTTACCTACAAAAAAGGCCGAAAGGCAGCTGTTATTCCAGAATAATCTTATTTTTTATATTTTCCGCACAGAAAAAAATGTGTGGAAAATATAAAAAAACTATTGACATTTATATTTTTATGTGATATAATATTTAAGTACTCAAAATTAATAACGCGGTGTGGAGCAGCTAGGTAGCTCGTCGGGCTCATAACCCGAAGGTCGTTGGTTCAAATCCAGCCGCCGCAACCAACGTAAAACGTCCTTTGAAGTGATTCAGAGGATGTTTTTTTATATTAAATAATTTTTAGGACACATAATACACTACAAAATTTCTTTTAACGGCTTTCCAAGTATAAAACGTCCAGACATCTTAAAAAGCAAAAAAGCTTACAGGTTTATCCTGTAAGCTATTTTTAATATATTAAAAATGATTAAATCAGGGGCTAGTTATTTAATTACATCTGCCCAATCATCTGCTGTTGTGTAGCGGGCGATTGTGATTGCGTCGAAT
>Ga0209064_1000801_pt1 | contig 63998 bp, 62 predicted proteins | sample Inofromicrocosms_FD_187498 | JGI IMG/M metagenome (GOLD analysis project Ga0209064, IMG submission 187498) | Mouse cecum microbial communities from Vienna, Austria - Inoculum for glucosamine and mucus D2O microcosms (SPAdes) (version 2) | ecosystem: Host-associated > Mammals > Digestive system >...
AGGGTTGTCCCTCGCACCCCCCGCACTATCTATAAAATTTAAGAATATTAAGTTAAGACCAAACAAAAGGAAAAGTACTAAGATAAACATAAATTTACAGCCGCAAAAATTGTTTTCTGCCTTATCCCTATTGAAAAATCAAAGAAAGTATGCTATAGTTAAATAGTTAAGTGCAATTCCGAACGTTACGCATTGCATAATTATTTGTCGGAATTTATAATGATCTGCATACGGGCCTCACTGTTCTTTATTACGTTTAGCAGAGAAGAAGCGGAGCTCGGGTATTCCTCGGACAGCGAGTTCGCCGTGATAATAGTTTCGTCTCCCGCTTCGCCCGAAGCAGCAGCCGACGTTGAAGCCGCCGCCGCGTTTGCTTCGCACATTGCCATTGCCGCCGCGGAGGAACCGACAGCGGATATCTCCTCAACGGTAAAAAATCTTTTGTCGTTTTTGGAATTAGCCGAATGCACCACGCGGAACATCTTATAGACCGCAAGCATGAGATAAGCGGAAACTTCCTTTAAAATCACGGGGCTTCCGGTTTTCTTTACAAGCGAGAACAGCACCGTTACCGCGTTCACAACAAGCTTTTTGTTGAACGCCGCCATTACTCCGCCGGGATCCATTTTTTCCTTTCCGCTCATGTCGGGCTCGGGAATATCCTCATAGGAAATAGTTTTCCCCGCAGGCTCGGGGGAACGCCCCAGCAGATAGTCACAGGATACGTTATAGTAATCCGCCGTTTTAACGAGAAATTCAAGACCGCATTCTCTTATACCCTTTTCGTAGTGTGAAAGCAGCGCTTGGGATATGCCAAGATCGGCGGCAGCTTTTTTCTGACTGACTCCCCGTTCCTTTCTCAGCAGGGTAATTATTCTTGGAAAGTCCGAATTCATCGTGTCACCTCCTGAAATTTGTTTCTACATACAGTAAATTATACAGTATTGCGTACAATTTGTAAATAGTTTCAAACAAAAAAAGTCGATAAATGTTTAAGGTATTTTTTGTAATTGTACACAAAGCGGGGAACCCCCTCAAGGGGGCGGGAAGCTTTGTTTAAGTCCAAGGGTTTTTACGCTTGCCGCGTATATATCCGCCGTTCCTGAAAGGAGTTTTTATGAAAGGTTATCACATAAGCATTTTCCGCCACGGAATAACCAACGCCAACGAAAACGGAATCTACATAGGAAAGACCGACCTGCCTCTTTCCGAAGCAGGCAGGGAAGCCCTAATGGACAAGTACGAACAGCTTGATTACCCAAAGGTGCAGAGAGTCTATTCCAGTCCGCTTGAACGAGCAGTACAGACAGCGGAAATAATTTTTCCCGAGAGGGAAATAGTCATAGTCGACGATCTGCGGGAAATGGATTTCGGCGTTTTCGAGGGACTTCCCGCCGAGGAGCTTGTCCGTCTGGACAGCTTCAAAAAGTGGCTCAAGGGCGGACTTGACAACCCTCCCCCAAACGGAGAAACCCTGCGGAGCATGATGCTTCGGTGCTATTCCGCTCTGAACCTGATGATCCTTGATATGATGAAGGAAGGCTTCACCCACGCGGGAGCAGTTACCCATTCGGGCATACTGATGAATATGCTGTCCTGCTTCGGACTGCCGAAAAAGAAGCCTATGGAGTTCTCCTGCGAACCGGGGGAGGGCTACGAGATGCTCGTCACCGCTATGATGTGGCAGAACAGCAGCGCCTTTGAAATACTTGGAAAAGTACCCTATAACGACAGAGACGGAGACTAATGCTTTAGCTTTAAGCCAAAGTTGTTTTGAGTTCCTGAAAAACAGGGAGCGGAAAAGCTTGCTGGGATTTTAAATTTTTGTTTGGAGGGAAGCCCCGGATAAACAAAAATTTTTACCGCAAGATTATTGAAATCCATTCTACATATAAAGGAGAAAAACATGAAAACTGTTAAAGAACTCAGACAGACCGTTCTTCAGCGTATGAGATACTGCTGGGGAGAAAATACCGCTGTTTTCTTTATCTCCGCAGGAGGGATAGCCGCAGTCGCCCTGGCATGGTTCATAACTACGGATTTCCTGATGGCTTCGGGTGTGACAGATCAGTCAGGACCGCGGGCAGACCTTTCAAACGGGATAGTTATTGCCGCTACAGCGGCTGCGCTGCTTTTGCTGTTCGGGATCGCCGAACCCTTCCGATACGGAGTTAAATGGTACAGGCTTCAGCAGGTGCGAGGAAACGCCGTTCACGCACGGAGCATATTTTCCTGCTACGGCTCGTGGAAAAGAGCGGGCCAGATATTCAGACTGGACGCATACCTTTTTGTACGGCGTATGTATTTCGCCTTACCTCTTATCGCTTTGTTTGCGGCGGGAACTTATATGGCAAGCAGGATAAGGATTTCGGAAAACAGCGTTGCATACAGCGCGGCGGCGGTATTGGTACTGCTTCTTGCTGGGAGCGTAATATGCGCGTCCGCAGCCTTTAACTGTAAATACTCCGCTGCCGAATACCTGTTCGTGCTTGATCCCGACGCTTCTCCGAAAGAGCTTATCGACAGGAGCGTCAGGCTTTCCAAGGGCAGAGCCGATTATCTTATCGATGCCATGCTTTCTTCTTCGATATGGCTTCCTTTCTGCGTACTTATTTTTCCGATGATATTTGCTTTGCCTTATATAAAGATGATCTATACGGCGGCGGTAAATGAAATCATACTCTCGGAGGAAGACGAAGATCAAAACGGAAAGGGGTCGGATATTGTTGACAGCGAATATACGCACAATTGATCTTACCGCAGGTGTTTCCGATAACGGAAAGATCTGCGGCGATTTTTTAAGGAGCAGAGGAGTTTCAAGGCGTCTGACTGCAAAACTGAAGCGTATCCCCGGCGGCATAACCCGGAACGGTTCTCCCATAAGAACTGTGGATACCGTTCTGGCGGGGGACGTTATTTCCCTGAAAGCCGAAGACGAACGGCTTACCGAACCCAACGGCAGGCTGTACGTCCCCGTGGTCTACGAGGACGGCGACGTCATTGTTTTCAACAAGCCTGCGGGAATGCCCGTGCACCCCTCTGCGGGACACCGCGGCGATACGCTGGGAAACTTTTTCGCGTCGCTTTATCCGAACATTACGTTCCGTCCCATAAACAGGCTTGACAAGGATACCTCGGGGCTGTGCGCCGCCGCAAAAAATCCATATTCGGCAAGCGTTCTGAACCGCAGCGGGAGTATTTCCAAGGTCTATTACGCAGTTACCGAGGGTACGCCTGTTCCTCATGAGGTATGCAATACGATGATAAAGTGGTATGAGGATAACGGGATCTGTGTAATAGACGCTCCGATCGGCAGGGCGGAGGCTTCGGTCATACGCAGGGAGATACGCGGTGACGGCAGACGCGCTGTTACAAGGTATACTATATTAAAAGAAAACGATAGACTTTGTCTTGTGCGGGTAGTGCTTGAAACGGGAAGAACTCATCAGATAAGGGTACATTTTTCTTCCGTGGGACACCCCCTTGCGGGAGACGATTTTTACGGCGGGAGTCTGGAGGTTTGCCGCGAACAGGCTCTGCACTGCGGCGAAATGCGTTTTGCAAGACCGTCTGACGGAAAAACTGTTGAACTTTTTTGCGATATACGTGAGGATATGAGACTATGACCTATAGACACTGTGCAGCTCATGTAAATTTATGTTTATCGTAGTACTATTTGTTTGGAACCTTTCTTATGTTGTGTCTTGAATAGCTGTTCTTGTGTAATAAAGATAGTGCCTGACCCCGAACCCCCTACCTCCTTAATCCTACTCCATCCTCCCAACGCTAACTAAAAAATTTTTAGTTAGCTGAAAACACGCGCATAGCGTAAGCCTGGAGGGGAAATGGGGCGAGGGGAAAAGGAGCGCGAGGGAAAACCCGAAAGGGGAAAGGGGGAGGGCGGCTCAGCGCCCCTTAAAATTCCGAGAGCGCCTCCCCCTTTCCCCGGGAGGGTTGTCCCTCGCACCCCCTGCACTATCTATAAAACTTAAGAATATTAAGTTAAGACCAAACAAAAGGAAAAGTACTAAGATAAACATAAATTTATAGCAGCAAAATTGATTTCAGTAGCGAATTATAAAATCGTACAGTTCAAAAAATGCCAAAAGTCGTAAAAAAGTCTGTACACGGCAGTATTTTTAGGTTATACTTTAATAGTACATAAAATTGATCAGTACAGGAGGAACTCATATGAGAGCGAGAATTATCCCGGCAATACCCGAAACTGTTTTATCCTTCAACCTCGGAGAAAAAGAGTCTCTGCTTGAAGAGACGGCGGCCTCCCTGAACATGAGGCACATAAAGATACCTTCCGATAAGGCTGGAGAGCCGATCGGATTTTTAGCCGGATACGGAGGCTTTGTATCCAACGGTACCTCTGTATCAGCCTCGGGAGAGTGCGTTATTTTCTCGGGCATATCAAACAAGCGGCTTGACGCGCTTCTCAAAGCAATGCGGGAAAAGAACCTTGACATTCCCCTGAAAGCCGTTGTTACACAGCATAATCAAAGTAAAAGCATTGAGTGGCTTTTAGATGAACTGGAAAAAGAAAGAAAAAGTATTGAGGAGCAAAAAAGATGAACATTCAAATATTCGGAAAATCCAAATGCTTTGAAACAAAAAAAGCGGAGCGTTACTTCAAGGAGCGCGGAATAAAATTTCAGCTGGTGGATATTCTTGCAAAAGGTCTGAGCAAAGGCGAGCTTGACAGCGTTTGCCGTGCCGTGGGAGGTCTTGAAAAGCTTATCGACGAGAACAGCAGGGATTACTGCAATATCAAGTACCTGCTCGGCGAAGCAAAGGCGGACAAGCTTGCTGAATGTCCCAAGCTCTATAGAACGCCCATAGTCCGCAACGGAAAACAAGCCACGGTGGGGTACTGCCCTGAAATATGGAAAAAATGGGAATAAGGCGTGACCTTATTCCCATTTTTATATTCCCAAAAAAGTTATCGCTTCAATCATTTCGTTCCGGCCGGCAAGTATTTTTTAAGGTGAGTCATACGCGCGGGCCGCCGCATAATACCGTAAACCGAACAGAATATTGCTGAAGCAGCTTTTAAAGCTGCTTCAGCAATACCCGAAAGTACTGCAGTGAAAATCATAAATAAGCAGCAAACTTTTTATTTTTTCCAAAAGCTTCTATTTAAACGATTACTTTTTAATATTTTAATAATATTTTTAATATTCACGCCTAAAACTTGAATAAATTTCATGATATAATGTGTGTAAATATGTTAAATAGTTACAAATCATACTTTAGCAGTATACTTATTATGTTGCTTTCTCTTTATGAGGAGGGGTTTCAATGGCAAAAAGACTGAATATCGGTCTGATGATAAGTCACCTTGAGGACGATTTTGCCTCCGCTGTCTGCCGCGGAGCAATAGTCGGCGCAAAGGAAATAGACGCTAACCTTATTATTTTCCCGGGAAGATACATCGACGCGGTATATGTGGATAAAAAACGCACCGAGTACGAATATCAGTACAATACTCTTTTTTCATACGCTTTTCCCGAAGATATCGACGTGCTCCTCGTCCTTATCGGAACTATAGGCAGCGGTATGTCCTATGAAAAAAAGCGGGCTTTCCTCAAGGCAATGGGCGACATTCCGATAATTACTATTGCCAGCGAGGTAGAAGGATATCCCTCCGTTTGCTTTGACAACAAAAGCGGTCTTATCGACTGCATCGAGCACCTCATAACCGATCACGGCTGCAAAAAGATCGGCTTTGTAAGCGGTCCTAAAACCAACGGAGACGCCATAGAGCGTCTTGAAGCATATACCGGCACGCTGAAAAAACACGGCTTAGCCGTTGATGAAAACAGGATAGTTTACGGAAGATTTTCCCGTTACAGCCAGGCTGTGGTGAGCGATCTTCTTGACCGCTGCCCCGACCTTGAAGCTATCGCTTTTGCAAACGACGCTATGGCGGAGGGAGCCTACGAGGTATTTGAACAGCGCGGAATCGAAGCCGGCAGAGATATTCTTGTTACCGGCTTTGACGATTCTCCGGTAGCTGTAAATCTTGTTCCTCCCCTTACAACGGTACGCGCCGACGCTTCAGAGCTCGGTTACGACGCGGTCACGGAATGTCTTGAGCTTTGCAGATCCGGTAAGCTGAGCAGCCGTCTTGTGCGCTCCTCAATGGTAAAGCGCAAGTCCTGCGGCTGCCGCGGAGATGCTGTCCCGATCGGCGCGGGCGCGGAAAGCGACGACATTTTTGTATTCAACCACTGCTGGTGCCGTTCCGATGTTCAGACGATAACGGCTATCGGCAAATACCTTTTCGGCAACCGCAAAGAAAACGAATTTCTTGAATACGTAAAGCCTGCTTTCGACGGCTACCTTGAAAACGTTTTCCGTCTGCTCAAATCTGACGATCACGGGGGAATATCCTTTACAAAAGAGGCTGCGGACTACATTCCCTCCGCCTTTGAAGACCTCCTTAACCCCAAGGTAATGAAATATATTGATCAGGACAAACTCTGCACCGTTATCAATTATCTGTCAAGACGCTTTTCTGCGGGACTTCAAAGCGGCGACGCAAAACGCCGACTGGAGGATATGTCAATCGGAATGTACCAGATACTCATGCGCGCTGTGGTCATCTACAGCAATAAACGTATTGAGGATATTGAGTTCCTGACCTGGCAGTCAAATTCGATTACAAAGGATATGCTGCTTTTTGACAGCTACGACGATTCCGGATACGGTTCGGTTACCGATAAGCTGACAAGACTGAATGTTGCCAGCAGTTACGTCTATATTTTCCCTGAAACCATTACGCTCAGCAAAGACGAAAAATGGGTTCCTCCTCCGAAGGTGCTGCTCAAATCCTACCACAACGGCGATAAATGGGAGATAGTTTCTCCCGAGGAACAGGAAATATCCGTTAAAAGTCTGTTCAACCACAGCTATATCCCGCAGGACAGACGGTTTACCATGGTGCTGTCGGCAATTTTCCTGAACGCCGATCACTACGGACTTTTCCTCTGCGAACTGGAATACGAATATTTTTACTATATCAGCTCTTTGTCGGCACAGCTCTGCGCGGCAATGAAGATACTCAGGCTTATTCAGGACAAGGAAAATATCCAGCAGGAGCTTGAGCGCACTCTTATGCAGATTAAAGAGAAAAATATTCAGCTTGACGCAATGTCAAAGATAGACGTACTTACAAACGCCTACAACCGCCGCGGATTTTTCGCCCAGGCAAGCAGTATTATCTGTTCGCCGATGAACGAGGGACGTGAGGCGCTTATCATCTTTGCCGATCTCGACAGTCTGAAGACCATAAACGATACTTTCGGACACGAAGACGGAGACTTCGCTATCAAAAATGCGGCAAAGATACTTCATGATTCGTTCCGAAGCTCCGACGTTATCGGACGTATCGGAGGAGATGAATTTTCTATCCTTGCCATGGTCGAAAACGCCACAGGAGATGAGGTCGAATCCATTGTGCGCGAAAGGATAGCCGCTTCCACCGTCAGCTTTAACGCGACTCACGACAAGCCATATGTCGTTCACATGAGTATAGGCGTGTACGCATTCAGGTGCGGTATGGAAGTGGAGCTTTCAAAGATTCTTGCCAAGGCGGACGACGTTCTGTACGAGGAAAAGAAAAGTAAAAAATCAATATTGCGTCAGGCTTCTTCCTGATTCATTAGACTGCATATACCCTAAACGGTCAAAACAAACAGCCCCCGATCCTTTTCCCGGATCGGGGGCTTCTCTGAGTCTGAAATATCTGCCGCAGATGTTCCGGCTTTCTCAGTTTCTCACATCGGCGGCTACTCTGCCGTCGGAAATGCGTATCGTCCTCGCCGCCTGAGCGGCCACAGCGTCGTCGTGAGTAATGATTATTACTGTCTTTCCCTGGGCGTTGAGATCGTACAAAATACGCATTACTTCCTTGCCGCAGCGGCTGTCAAGGTTTCCCGTGGGCTCGTCGGCAAGAATGACCGGCGGTTCTGCGGCTATAGCCCTCGCTATAGCCACACGCTGCTGCTGACCTCCTGACATTCGTCCCGGAAGATGATCCATACGGCTTCCCAGCGACACCTTTTGCAGGGCGTGCACCGCAAGCTCGCTTCTTACGCTTTTGGACATCCCGCGGTACATCAGCGGAAGCTCCACATTTTCCCGGGCGGTAAGAGCTGGTATCAGATTAAAGCTCTGAAAAATAAATCCTATCTCCCTGTTCCTTATACGGGACAGCTTTTTTTCTCCCAGTTCCCTTACTGACGTACCGTCGAGAAGATACTCGCCGGCTGTCTGCACGTCCAGACAGCCGAGCAGATTCATAAGCGTGGATTTTCCGGAGCCCGAAGCTCCTGCGATCGCCACGAACTCCCCGCGGTTCACAGTCAGAGAAACGTCGTCGAGCGCAGAAACGCGGCCCTCTCCCTCGCCGTAAAGCTTTGAAATGTTTCTGAGTTCTATCAGCGGCATAAAAAACTTCCTTTCGACTTAAAAATTTCCTCTGAAAGTATTATGCCCGCCGTTTTTAATAATATCAGCTGTTTGTGCTGACCTTCGCTCAGCTGTTTAATGATTCCATAATGGCCGTTACTACCTCGGGTTCGTACCATGTAAGCTCGCGGCGGTTAAAAATACCGAAAAGCTCGTTGCCCGATTTGTGGTAGCCGTTGTCCCACCAAACGCAGGGTATGCCGTATTTTTCCGCGGCGCTCACATAATGCTTCGCCCACTTCGCCACCTCTTCGGTATTGGTAATGTACCATGTCTTATCGATCATTTTGGAAACGCTGCCGTATTCGGTAATTATAACAGGTATGCCCTTGCTGATAAAGGCTTCGTTGAGGCCTGCGAAAAGCGAGTCTATTTCCGATGCGCAGGAACCGTCAAACACGGCGGTATTCCAGCTTTCGCCCACGGAGTCGTAGGTGAAGCGGTAAGGCGTGTAAGCGTGTATCGAAACTCCCACGTACTTATCATCGGGGACAATCAGCGCGCTTACCCCGGAGGCTGCCGGCTGAGCGGCAAAGGTGGTGATGAGCAGGGTGCGGGTCTCGTTGTTACCTCCCGTAGCCCGAACGGTTTTAACAAAGACGTCGTTGAGCTGATTAAGGCAGTCCCTGCCCTCCTCGGTGCCGCCGTTCCATTCGTTTGCGCCGCCGACGATGCGCGGCTCGTTCAGTCCCTCAAAAATAAGGTGGTCGCCGTAGTCCTTGAAATATTCGGCGATCTGAGTCCACAGGGCGGCAAGCTGTACCTTTACGTTCTCAACGTCCTCGTACTGAGGCTTTATCCAGTCGGTGTCATGATGGGTGTTGATGATAACGTACATATCATTTTCAAGAGCGTAACCGACGATCTCCTCCAGACGCTTCAGCCATTCGCTGTCAACGGTATAGTCGGGAGCCCCTCCCATGCTGTTTTTCCATGTTGTGGGTATCCTGAGAGTGTCAAAACCCGCGCGGTGAACTTCGTCTATCATTTCCTTGGTGGTGACGGGATTTCCCCAGCCGGTCTCTCCGCCCTCCTCTGAGTCCATTGTGTTGCCGAGGTTCCAGCCGGTACCCATTTCAGCAATAAGCTCGGCGGCTGAAATACCGCGCATTTCCCCCAGAGGACGTGTGTCAGGTTCTTTTTTTGAGCATGCCGAAAGCGACAGAGCCATTGCCGCAGCGCATATACATGAAACGATTTTTTTCATACGAAACTTCCTTTCTTGAAATCCTAAAATATGCATATTTTTATTCCGCCGTTTTTTGGAAAACGATCATATTCCACGAATGAGGGGAAAGAATAATCCCGTCGGAAATATCCTTTTCAGCGGGAACAACTTTTTTCGGGTCGTCCGCGGTATTCACCGCTTTCAGGTCGTCTCCCTCCATAGCCGTATGCAGGACGGGATTGAAGCCCTCGTATCCCGAAAGACTTAAATCAAGCGTGCAGGACTCGTCAAGCGAACGGTTCACGGCAAATACGGTAAGCTCGCCGCCGTCCTCCGAAATAACCGCCGCCGTATTTATAAACGGAATATCCTTTTTCCCTCCCGCGCTGTATGTTCCGCAGCCGCAGGATACTTCAAGAGCTGTTCCCCTGCCTCTCTGCGAAGTGTGCATGAACGGATAGAATATAGTCTGCGCCCATATCCTGCCGCCGGTTTCCGTCATTATGGGAGCGATAACGTTCACAAGCTGGGCAAGACAGGCTATCTTAACCCTATCGCTGTTGTTGATAAGGGTGATAAGCAGGTCTCCCAGAACCACCGCGTCCTCGAGATTGTAAATGTCCTCCAGCAGCGGAGGCGCGACCTGCCACTTCTCGATCTGTTTGTCCTGTTCATTGCTGTGGAACCAGATGTTCCATTCGTCAAAGGACAGGTTTACGGTCTTGTCGGAATTTTTTTCCGCCTTTACTTCGTCGCATATTGCGGCTACCTGCTTGATGAAGCTGTCCATATCCACCGCTGAGGCAAGGTACGCGGCGGTATCGTTGTTTGGGTTCCCGTAATAATTGTGCAGGGAAATATAGTCTACATGTTCGTAGCACTCCCTCAGGACGGTGCGTTCCCACTCGCCGAAGGTTGGCATATTTATATGTGCGCTTCCGCAGGCCACAAGCTCTATGGACGGATCGGTCCACTTCATGAGCTTGGCGGTTTCGCAGGCGATCCTGCCGTATTCGTATGCGGTCTTGTGGCATATCTGCCAGTCGCCGTCCATTTCGTTGCCGAGGCACCATGTCTTTATTCCGAAAGGCTTTTCAAAGCCGTTTCTGCGGCGCATTCCGGCATAGTATGTATCCGTTTCGCAGTTGCAGTATTCCACAAGATTTCTTGCTTCGTCCGCTCCGCGGGTACCTAAATTCACCGCCATCATGACGTCGCTGTGCGCGCGCTTTGCCCACTCCTGAAATTCGTCAATGCCCACCTCGTTTGTCTCCACGGACTGCCATGCAAGCTCCATTTTTTTAGGACGCTTTGATTTGTCTCCCGTTCCGTCCTCCCAGTTATAGCCGGATACAAAGTTTCCTCCCGGATATCTTATAATGGGAACGTTAAGCTCCTTTATCATTTCCATAACGTCTCCGCGGAAGCCCATATCGTCAGCCGTTTCATGGGACGGCTCGTATATGCCTCCGTACACCGCTCTGCCCAGATGCTCTATAAACGAGCCGTAGAGACGGTCGTCGATCCTGCTTACGGTTTTATTCTTATCAATGACGATTCTTGCTTTCATAATATTACCTCCCATAAAAGCTGTTGCATAAAGTATACTGTATTCTTTTGCTTTTTACAATAACATATTCTGCTAAAATGCAGACTTATCCTGCTTTGTTGATTTCTAAAAAACATATTTTAACGTGCGCTTTTCGTCTTATGCTGACCAATACTGTCAAAACGCTGACCTATTCCGCTTATTTTTCAAAACAGCAGGATAAGTCTGTGTTTTAGTATTATAAGTCATTGAAAAAATTTTGCGGCAACGTTATTATTAAAGCATAAGGTTTTAACGGAAACACTGTTAAATTTTTTATGAGGTGATGAGCGATGAAAAAAGAAACAACAAAAAAATTATCATTGATAACAGCGGCGGCTATGACGGCGGCAATGCTTTCAGCCTGCGGCTCGGACGACGGCACGCAGACTTCAGACGCAACTCCTTCCGCGACTAAGGAAACTACTACGGCAACAATGGCATCGGAGGACGCCGAGGTAGTTGATCAGGTAGAGGTAGACGCCGAAAAGCTTGAGAACGGCAAGCTTAGGTGGCTTTCTTTCTGGGCGCTCGAGCCTGAAGAGGGTGAATCCGTAGACGTGTTCCTGCAGCTTTTCAAAACAAAGTACGGAGGCGAGATAGAGTATATCCAGACCACCGATTCCACTAAGTATGACGATCTTGCCACTCTTGTTTTGGGAGGAAATTCTCCCGATATGTTCCCCGCGGCAGACCTTGATACCTTCCCCGGAAAGGCTTCGGCGGGAATGTTCCAGCCAATGGACGACTATATAGACTACGATTCGGAATTATTCCCCGAGGGTGCAAAGAGAATAAACGATATGCACACGATCGGCGGGAAGCACTATATGGCGTGTGTAGCCGCAGACGCGGGAACTATTATACTGTACAACAAAAACACCATAGAAGAACACGGCTTTGACGACCCTGCGGAGCTTGCCTATAACAATGAATGGACATGGAGCACGTTCAAGCAGATGTGTTATGACTTTGCAGACGCAGAACAGGACAAATACGCCATAGACGGCTGGTGGTATGAGCTTGCTATGATGCTGAGCACGGGAGTTCCCGTTATCGGTATGGAAAACGGAGAAGTAGTGAATAATATTATGGATCCGAACCTTGCAAGAGTACAGGACCTTTTCCGTGAAATGCACAATGCAGGTGTGAACTTCCCTCGTGCGGAATACAACTGGAAAGAGCACCCTGAAAGAATAGGCGAGGGTACGACCTTGTTCTACCCCGTAGGCTCATGGCAGCTTTATGAACCGGATATATCCGCATTCGGCAAGCCCGGCGAGATAATGTTCGTACCTATGCCGAGAGATGAAAGCGCCGATGAATGGTATCTGAGCGCGGCAGGCGGACTTGACGCATACGCAATGTGCAAGGGCGCGCCCAATCCCGAGGCGGTTGCGGCTTTTATTAAATGTAAGCTTACTGCAAATACCGACGAAAGCGTAAAGGAAGTAAACGACAAGAAGCTCCGCAGCGACTACGGCTGGACAGACGAAATGGTAGAAATGTACAGCTACGTAAACGATCTGACAAACGCACATCCAGTAGTTGATTTCTATGCGGCGGTAAATGCCGATGTTTACGAGCTGCTGCACAATCCTATAAAGGACGCAAGCTATAACGGCACCGACTGGTATCAGGCAAGAGAAGAACGCAGCGTTGTTGTTCAGACATATATTGATGAACTGAACGAAAAGCTTAAAGCAATGTCTTGATTTTAAAGGAAACTTATTGTATAATAAAACGAAAACGCGAGGTGATCATCAATGGGTTTTGCTGAAAATTTCGTATGGGGAGCGGCTACAGCCGCATATCAGATCGAGGGCGCTGCTTACGAGGACGGCAAGGGCAAGAACATATGGGACGTTTTTACCCATACCGAGGGAAAGATAAGCGACAATTCAAGCGGCGATATTGCCTGCGGTCATTATCACAAATTCAAAGAGGACGTAAAGCTCATGTCCGGGCTGGGACTTAAAGCCTACAGGTTTTCAATTTCCTGGAGCAGGCTTATGCCCGACGGCACGGGAAAAATAAATCAGGCGGGAGTCAGGTTTTACAGCGATCTTATCGACGAACTGCTGAAATACGGCATTGAGCCTTACGCTACTCTTTATCACTGGGATCTTCCCTACGCTCTTCATTTGCGGGGCGGCTGGCTCAACGATGATATTTCCGACTGGTTTGCGGACTATGCCGCTGTCTGCGCCGAGCTTTTCGGAGGCAGGGTAAAAAACGTGATGACCTTTAACGAGCCGGAGGTCTTTGTGGGCTGCGGATATTTCGAGGGAGTGCACGCTCCCGGTCTGGTTCTGGGAAAAGAGGAACTGCTCCATATCGGACATAACGTCCTCAAAGCCCACGGCAAGGCTGTGCGCGTGCTGCGCGAAAAGATACCCGGCGTAAAGATAGGTCTTGTAACGGCGTCCGCTCCTGCCTGTCCGGTTTCGGAAAAGGATATAGAAGCGGCGAGGGGTTCGTATTTCTATTGCGGCAGGAACCACTTCCTCTTCTCGGACGCATACTGGCTCGACCCCGTTGTATTCGGAAAATATCCCGACAATATCCTGAACGAGTGCGCCGGTATCCTGCCGGAAATAACGGATGAGGATATGGCTCTGATCGGTTCTCCAATTGACTTTATCGGACTCAATATTTATCAGGGAAGATATGTCGCGGCGGGAGAAAACGGACAGGCGGAAAACGTTCCATTTGCAGTCGGAGCTCCCCTGAACGCGATAAAATGGAACATCATTCCCGAAACTCTTTACTGGGGACCGAGATTCATGTACGAACGATACAAGCTTCCCATATACATCACCGAAAACGGAATGGCTGCCCATGACGCGGTAGCTCTCGACGGAAAAGTCCACGACCCCAACAGAATAGACTTTCTGCACCGTTATCTGCGGGAATTTCGCAAAGCCGCCTCCGACGGCGTTGACTGCCGAGGATATTTCCAGTGGTCGCTTATGGACAATTTTGAATGGGCGATAGGCTACACCGCCCGCTTCGGAATGATCTACACAGACTACGGAACAGGAGAAAGGATACCCAAGGATTCGGCGCTATGGTACAAAAAGGTAATAGAAAGCAACGGAGAAATTCTGTAAGCAGGAGTGATGATGATTGCATATCAACAATATCGGGTATAACCACTGTCACGACGCAGATTTCTGTATCCAGCGCCCTGACGGTTCGGGAGATTACCTTCTGTTGCTTATAAAAACACCCGCTGTGTTCACCCTTTCGGAGACGGACACTTTCACCGAAGCAAATTCCTTTATACTTTACAAAGAGGGTACCCCTCAGTTTTACAGAGCGTACGGAACGCAGTTTTCCAACGACTGGTTCCACTTTAAGCTTTCCAGCGGCGACTTTGACTTTTTTGACGCTCTTGATATCCCTTTTGACAAGGTCGTCAAGCTTGACGATATCAACGGACTTTCACTTATAATCAAAAATATGGCTTATGAAAGCTACTCATCGAATATGTTCAAAACTGATTCGGCGGAGCTTTACATGAAACTGTTTTTTATAAAACTGAGCGAGGAGATACACTCCTTCGGCGGAAGCAGGTCGAGCACCCATTACGATAAAATGGCTCTCCTGCGGTCGCAGATATACAATATGCCTTACAACGAATGGAATGTTGACGGGCTTTCCCACCAGCTTGCGATGAGCAAGTCCTATTTCCAGCATCTGTACAAGGAGACTTTCGGGGTAAGCGTGATGAACGACGTGATACGCAGCCGCGTGGAGCACGCCAAATATCTGCTTTCCACCACGGATATTTCCATTACCAAAATTGCGCAGATGTGCGGATATAAATGCGAGCTTCACTTCATGCGGCAGTTCAAGTCGAGGACGGACATGACGCCATCCGAATACAGAGCCGCCGTTTCCGAAGAAAAGAAGCGTACAAAATGACAATTTCCAATTAATTCTTCACATCCCCCTTAAAAGCCGCGCCGCAAGTTTTTTGCAGCGCGGTTTTATCTTAATGAAAAACAAGGCTCCCCGCGCCGGCGGAGAGCCTTGTCTGCTTGTACAGCAGCTATTCTTCTTTATTTTCTTTGGGCATATCAATTTTTATGCCCACCTTTGACACGGACTGTTCGTCCGATTCAAGAACAGTTACCGTAAAGATTCCGTCTGTTATTGACGCGTCCGTTTCCGGTATCCGTCCGAAAAGCTCCATTACCCAGCCGCCCACGGTATTGCTGTCGGTCTCGATAAGATTTTCCGGAAGCTCCAGCTTTTCCAGCAGGCCGCTTATATTCATGTCAGCCTGCACGTCGTAGACGTTTTCAGCAACCTCCACAACGCTGTCAACTACCTCGTCGTTTTCGTCGTATATCTCTCCAACCAGCTCCTCGATGATGTCCTCCATTGTGACTATGCCGCTTGTTCCGCCGTACTGATCCTTGACTATCGCCATGTGTATCTTCGTGCGCTGCATATCGTACAGCACCTCCGAGATAAGCTTCATTTCGGAAACATACAGGGCTTTCTGGATTATGCCCTCAATATTTGAAGGCTTCCCATCGTTGTCCATTATCAGCGCAAAGAAGTCCTTTTCGTTTATAAGACCTATAATGTTGTCCACCGATTTGTCGTAAACCGGAAGTCTTGTGTACCTGTCGCGTATGAAAATTTCCTTGATCTTTTCTATGTCCTCTCCCCGTTCTACCGCAACGACTTTTACGCGCGGGAGAAGTATCTGCTCCACGGTGGTCTCGTCAAATTCCAGTGCGGAGCGTACAAGATCGCTTTCCTGTTCCTCAAGGACTCCCTGATCCTCGATCTCGTCTATGATGTATTTAAGCTCATCCTCGGTAAAGTTCGGTGAGTTGTCTGCCTTTGACAGCTTCGAGACTGCCTTTTGCAGGAACATGAAAATTGCGGATATGGGAGTAAATACCCACATAATGCCGCTAAGCAGTCCCGCAAAGGCGAGAGCGCATTTTTCGGCGTTCTGCTTGGCAAAGGATTTAGGCATTATTTCGCCGAAAATGAGCACCAGAACGGTCATTACCGCTGTGGACACCGCCACGCCCGCAGCTCCGAAAAGCTCCGTAAAAATTATCGTGCCAAGCGAGGACGAAAGGATATTTACGATATTGTTTCCGACCAGAATCGTGGTCAGGGCTTTGTCAAAGTTTTCCGCGATCTTAAGGGCGCGGGCGGCTTTTTTGCTGCCGTTGGCGGCGCCGTGCTTGAGACGTATCTTGTTTACCGACGAAAATGCCGTCTCCATTGACGAAAACAGAGCCGACATGACCAGCAGCAGCGCGATAATTATGTACTTCACAGTAGTTTTACCATGCCTTTCATATTGAAATAATATACTATATGATAATACTGATTTCTGTCTAAAAGCGCAGTTAAAAAATCTGCGCAAAACCATATATTCAAATTTTTGCATGATTTTTTAAACACTTTTTAGACGGAAATTAGTATAACACATTTACCGTAAATTTGCAAGTCCTTTTTTGCGCCGATTTTCCTCAAATATCTGAAAAATTTCACAATAGTTAATGATTTTTGCAAAAATGTGTGCTATAATATTGACGTGTATACAATTTTCACGGAGGGATTCATTTTCGGTGGACAAAATTATAAGTAAAATATTAGCTGCGTTTCCCAAAACCGTACAGGATTTTTACAGCCGCCACGAAAGCGCGCTTCTGTATATAATAGTCGGAGGAATGACGACTGCCGTGTCGGTAATCGCCCAGTATGTTCCCGCCTATATGGGACTTCCCACGGAGGCGAATACCACCATAAGCTGGATATGCGCCGTAACGTTTGCGTTTTTTGCCAACAAGGTGTGGGTATTCAAAAACCGGGAAAACACCGGAAAGGACTGGATAAGCCAGGCTGCGGCTTTTTACGGTGCGAGAGCGGTCACTTACTTTATGGAGCTTGGCTTTATGAGCCTGACGGTGCGGGTACTGCGCCAGAACGAGTACGTTATGAAGCTGATCGCACAGGTATTTATCCTTGTTATAAATTATCTTTTCAGCAAACTTTTTATTTTTAGAAAAAAAGCCAAGGGGGACGCCGAAGATGTTTAAACTTGCCAAAAAATATCTGGGGGACTTCAAGAAAGAGCTTATAGTAGGTCCCGCAGCAAAGCTTACGGAAGCTATATTCGAGCTTATCGTGCCGCTTATCATGGCGGACATAATCGACGTGGGTATAAACGGCGGCGCGGGAAAACCCTATATCTACCGCATGGGCGGCATTATGATACTTATGGGCGCTCTTGGGCTTTGCTGCGCGCTGGTGTGCCAGTACCTTGCTTCGAGAGCCTCACAGGGCGTGGGAACGGTGGTGAGGAACGATCTGTTCAGGCACATCGGCTCTCTTTCCCACGCGGAGCTTGACAGGTTCGGAACTCCGTCCCTGATAACCAGAGTTACAAACGATGTGAACCAAGTCCAGAGCGCGGTGGCAATGCTTATCAGACTGGTCGTACGCGCGCCCTTTCTCGTTATCGGAGCGGCTGTTATGGCTATGACAATAGACCTTAAGCTGTCCCTTGTTTTCCTTGCGGTAATGCCGTTAGTGGCGGCGGTGCTGTACTTTATCATGTTCCGTTCCGTTCCTCTCTACCGTGTAATTCAGAAAAAGCTTGACAAGATAAGTCTAATTACCCGCGAAAGCCTTTCGGGAGCGCGTGTTATCCGCGCATTTTCGGGAGAAGCCGCCGAGGAAAAGCGTTTCAGGGAGGCAAACGACGATTTTGCCGACACCTCAATGCGTGTGGGACGTCTCTCCGCTCTGCTGAATCCGCTGACCTATGCCATTATGAACCTTGCTATCGCGGCTATCGTCTGGTTCGGAGGCTTCCGCGTTGACAGCGGAGCTCTTACACAGGGCCAGGTTATCGCTTTTGTAAACTATATGACGCAGATTTCCCTCGCTCTTGTGGTGGTAGCTAACCTGGTGGTACTGTTTACCAAGGCGGCGGCAAGCTCCGCACGCATCAACGAGGTGTTTGAGACCGAGCCGTCAATAAAGGACGGGGCGGGAGCAGCAGTCTCCGCAAAGGCTCCGGTTATAGAATTTAAGGACGTTTCTTTTTCCTACAGCGAGGGAGGAGACAACGCTCTGGAGAATATTACCTTTTCTGTTCAAAAGGGAGAGACCGTTGGTATAATCGGCGGTACGGGTTCGGGCAAATCCACGCTGGTAAGCCTTATTCCCCGCTTTTATGACGCGGAAAATGGCTGTGTGATAATAAACGGCGCGGACGTTAAGTCATACGGACTGAAAGAATTACGGCAGAAGATAGGCTTTGTACCGCAAAAAGCAATGCTTTTTTCGGGAACTATCGCAGAAAATCTTCGCTGGGGCAATGAGAACGCTTCAGACGAGCAGCTCCAAAAAGCTGCGGAGACCGCTCAGGCAAAGGAGTTTATAGACAAAATGCCCGACGGCTTCAATACTCACATAAATCAAGGCGGACGCAATCTTTCGGGCGGTCAGAAGCAGCGCCTTACGATTGCACGCGCCCTTACGGGAAGCCCCGAAATACTTATCCTGGACGACAGCGCCTCCGCGCTGGACTTTGCCACGGACGCGGCTCTTCGCAAGGCTATAGCAAAGGATACGCAAAATATGACGGTGCTTATCGTGTCCCAGAGAGCAACTTCTATCCGTCACGCAGATAAAATAATAGTTCTGGACGACGGAGAAGCGGCAGGCATAGGCACTCACGCCGAGCTGCTTGAAAGCTGTCCCGTATACCGCGAGATAGTTATGTCACAGGAGAGCAAGGGTGGTGAGTCAAATGGCTGAGACAAAAAACAAAAAGCCGGTTATCGGAAGGATATTAAGATACACAAAGCCATGCGCCGCGCTGGTTGCGCCTGCGGTCACAGCGGCGGTGGTAAGCGTTCTGCTCTCACTCTATACGCCTGTTTTGGTAGGACGGGGCATTGACTATATCATAGGCAAAAACAACGTTGATTTTGCCGGAGTAAAGCATTACGTGCTGATGATAGCCGTTACCGTTGCGCTTTCGGCGTTGTTCAGCTGGGTTATGTCCTACTGCACCTACAAGATAACCTACAGAGCCGTAAGCGATATGCGCTGCGAACTTTACGAAAAGCTGAACAATGTTCCCCTGAACTACATCGACAGCACCTCGAGGGGCGATATTATCGCGCGTATGTCCGTTGATATCGAGACCGTTTCCGACGGTATGCTCCAATGCTTTTCACAGTTCCTGACGGGCATAGTCACTATTTTCGGTACAATAGCCTTTATGCTCCGTATCAACGTCAAAATTGCTCTTGTTGTAATTTTTATAACACCCTTGTCTCTGTTTGTGGCGGCGTTTATCACAAAGCTCTGCCATGATAAATTCCGCGAGCAGTCCGCAGTACGCGGAGAGCTCAGCGGCTGTATCGAGGAACTGGTCGGCGGTCAGAAGATAGTCAAGGCGTTCTCCTACGAGGACAGAGCGCAGGAACGATTTGAGGAGATAAACGGCAGGCTCTACAAGTGCGGAGTACTGGCGCAGTTTTATTCCGCGCTGACAAACCCCTGCACCCGCTTTGTAAACGGTATCGTATACGCCGCCGCGGGAATCTTCGGCGCGATATCCGTAATAAGCGGAGGCCCAATGTCGGTGGGACAGATATCCGCGTTCCTCAGCTATGCCAACCAGTATACAAAGCCGTTCAATGAAATAACGGGAGTTATTACCGAATTGCAGGCGGCTTTCGCTTCCGCAAGACGTGTTTTTGCCGTTCTTGACGAGGCGGAGGAAGTCCCCGAAAAAGAGCCTCCCGCTCCCGCGGTTGCGGACGGAAACGTGGAAATAAAGAACGTGACGTTCTCCTACAAACCGGAACAAAAGCTTCTCGAGAACGTAACCGTGTCGGTAAAAAAAGGACAGCGGGCTGCGATAGTCGGTCCCACGGGCTGCGGAAAGACCACCCTTATCAACCTGCTCATGAGGTTTTACGACGTGCGCGAGGGCGCTATAGAGGTGGGCGGCGAGGATATCCGCAATATGCGCAGGAGCGAGCTTCGCGCCATGTACGGAATGGTTTTGCAGGACACATGGATCTATACCGGTACTATCCGCGAGAATATAGCCTACGGTAAGCCCGACGCCACCGAGGAAGAAATTATTGCGGCGGCGAAAATGTGCCACTGCCACAGCTTTATAAGGCGTATGCCCGATGGCTACGACACAATAGTCTCCGAGGACGGCGGCAACCTTTCACAGGGACAGAAACAGCTTCTCTGTATATGCAGAGTAATGCTGACAAATCCTCCCATGCTTATTCTGGACGAAGCTACGTCAAGCATTGATACACGTACCGAGCTGAAGATACAAAGCGCGTTTGCCAAGCTTATGAAAGGCAAGACCAGCTTTATAATCGCCCACCGACTGTCCACTATACGGGACGCGGACGTTATCCTCGTTATGAAAGACGGAAACATCATCGAACAGGGTAATCATGAGTCCCTGCTTGAAAAGGGCGGGTTCTATGCTAACCTTTACAATTCTCAGTTTGATCGCGGAATACCCGCGGGCTGAGTAACCCCCATGCTGATTTGCTTGAATTATTAGATAGCAATGCCCCCTCAAGGGGGCGGGCAGGTTTTATTATAGTGTTACAAAAAACACATAATTATAGGAGGCAGAAAAATGTTCATTAAAGGCTTTACTTACGGCTTCGACGGCAGAAAAGGCGCGTACCGCACTCCTGAGGCGGCGGCTTCAATGGAGCGTCTCGCCGCCCTTGGCGGAGACTGGACCGCTCTTGCCTTTACGGTTTTGCAGGACAGCTTCAGTTCCACGCTGATACGTCCCGATTACCGCTATACCGTAACGGACAAGGATATTACAGCCGCTGTTGAAAAGCTTCACGCCCTCGGCTTAAAGGTGTGCATGAAGCCTATGGTGAACTGCGCGGACGGTGTGTGGAGGGCAAATATAGCTTTCCCCGAGCGTGAAATAGGCGACAAGGATTACTGGAAGGAATGGTTCGACAGCTACACCGCATTTCTGTGCCACTACGCAGAAATAGCCGAAGATACCGGCTGCGAGATGTTCTGCGTGGGCTGCGAAATGCTGGGTACCGAGGCTAAGGAGGAATACTGGCGCAGCGCTGTAGCCGAGGTGCGGAAGCTCTATCACGGCCCGCTGGTCTATAACACCAACCACGGCAAGGAGTTCGGCGTTAAGTGGTGGGACGCTCTTGACTATATCGGCACGTCCGCATACTACGGCGTGGGAAAAGTTCCCGGAGACAGCATGGCTAATATGTGCGCTGAGTGGGAAAAGCAAAAGAAAAAGCTTGCGGAGCTTTCCCATCTTAACGGAGGCAAACAGGTCATCTTTATGGAAATAGGATGCCGCAGCGCAAAAGGCTGCGCTATGATGCCCTACGATTTCAGCCATAAGGAATTTCCCTACGACGAGGACGAACAGGCTGATTTCTACGAATCCTGCATGACTGTAATGTGGGACGAGCCTTGGTTCGGCGGCTTCTTCTGGTGGGACTGGTACACAAGACTGCCTAAAAACAGCCCTGAAATGGGATTCTCAATAGTCGGCAAAAAGGCGGAGGACGTTGTAAAACGCTGGTACGCCAAGAAAAGGTAAAATTTACCGCATTGAGGATACGCGAGCTTTTGCGAGCATTTGCAGGAATTTGAAAGATTTCAAATATACTGTAAAGAAATTTGCGTAAATCTATTGACATTTCGCGGATTTTAGCGTATTCTTTAGAGGACAGGGGGACAAAGGCTTTTGCGCCCGGCGCTCCCGGCTCTGATTTCTGATAGGGAAGGAACGTGAGGATAGGGTTGAACAACAAGCTCAAGCTTTACGGGTTTAATAATCTGACAAAAACTCTCAGCTTTAATATCTACGATATCTGCTACGCCAAAAGCGAGAGAGAGCAGAGAGACTATATAAAGTATATCGACGAGCAGTACAACTCTGACCGTCTGACCAAGATACTCTGCGACGTTACGGAAATGATCGGGGCGCACGTGCTGAATATTTCCAAGCAGGATTACGAGCCTCAGGGCGCCTCCGCTACGCTGCTGGTCTCGGAAGATCACCTTGACGCCGAGGATATAGACGAGTCCTGCAATATGAGGATAGTTCCTGCGGAGAAGCAGAGCATTGCGGGACATCTGGACAAGAGCCACCTTACCGTACACACCTACCCGGAATTTCATCCCGACAACGAAATAACCACGTTCCGCGTGGACATAGACGTTGCCACCTGCGGAAAGATAACTCCGCTGAAATCGCTGGACTACCTTATCGGCAGCTTTGATTCCGATATCATCACAATAGACTACCGCGTCAGAGGCTTTACCCGCGACGAACACGGCAAAAAGCTTTTCATAGACCACGATATAACCTCCATTCAGGACTATATTGCAAAGGATACCCTCGAAAGATACGACGCAGTGGACGTTAACGTTTATCAGTCCAATATTTTCCACACAAAAATGATGATAAAGGAAATATTTTTACAGAACTATCTTTTCAATACCGATACCTACGAACTTGCTCCTAAGACGCGCCTGGCGATAAACGATTCGCTCAGGCGGGAGATGATAGAGATATTCAGCGGAATGAATATTTACTGACACAAAAATACGGCGGTTTTTCATTAAGATTTTATGAGAGGTGTCGCATTATGAAAGAAACAGCGTTTAAAATTTTTTGGGTATTGACGGTTTGTCTGGCAATGGTAAGTTTTTCGGCATGCGGAAAAACTTCCGGAGATGACGATATTTCCGTTGACGAGGCTGAAAGCATGATGATCGCTTATCTTGAAAACAAGGGCTTCGGCGGTGAGGATTTTCTGTCAGAAAGCGATATAATGGTCATAGAGGATGAAAAGGTGTACGTTTTTTCATGGAGGACAAAGTCGGGTGAAAACGCCGACAGGCTTTTGGGAATGTATGCGGTCTCCTTTGACGGAAAGATCTTTTACGAATACCAGTCGGGAAGAAACGAATGGATCGCGGATATGAGCGCTGAATAGAGTTTCATCTGTTCTGAATATATGTATGTCAGCGAAAGGATAAGGATATGTTGGATCAGCACAAAGCGCCTGTTTACGAGGCGCTTATGAGATACCGGGACGCAAGGGTCGTTCCCTTTGACGTTCCCGGACACAAGCACGGGAAAGGAAATCCCGAGCTTACCCGATTTCTTGGAAAGGATTGTCTTGCAGTAGATGTAAACTCTATGAAGCCGCTGGATAATCTCTGTCACCCTACCTCGGTCATCAAGGAAGCCGAGGAACTGGCGGCAGAGGCGTTCGGAGCGGCTTACTGCTTTTTTATGGTTGGAGGAACTACCTCTGCGGTACAGTCGATGGTTATGTCGGTATGCAGCGCAGGGGAAAAAATAATCATGCCCCGCAATGTCCACAGAAGCGCAATAAACGCGCTTATTTTAAGCGGAGCTGTGCCTGTGTACGTTAACCCCGGCGTGAACGAGCGTCTTGGCATACCCCTCGGCATGAGCGCGGAGGACGTGGAAAAAGCCATTCTGGAGAATCCCGAAGCCAAAGCCGTTTTTGTGAATAATCCCACTTATTACGGGATCTGCTCCGATCTGAAAAGGATAACGGACACGGCTCATGCTCACGGAATGGCTGTTATTGTTGACGAGGCTCACGGCACTCATTTCTATTTCGGCGAGGGACTTCCCATATCGGCTATGGCGGCGGGAGCTGATATGGCTGCTATTTCCATGCACAAATCAGGCGGTTCTCTTACCCAGAGCAGTTTTCTTCTTATCGGAAAAAGCGGGGAAAAATTCGGCGTTACAGAGGGCCGTACCCGCGCAGTGATAAATCTTACCCAGACTACCAGCGGATCGTATCTGCTGCTGTCCTCGCTTGACATTTCGCGCAGAAGTCTTGCGCTGGACGGTAAAAAAATAATTGGCAAGGTTATCGACACGGCGGCATACGCCCGTGAGGAGATAAGCAGAATAGGCGGCTATTACGCCTTTGCGGACGAGCTTATCAACGGCAGGGATATCTATGACTTCGACAGAACAAAGCTTTCGGTACATACCAGGGACATCGGCCTTGCAGGTATCGAGGTATACGACTGCCTGAGGGACTATTACGATATACAGATAGAATTTGGCGACATAGGAAATATTCTGGCTTATGTTTCGGCGGGAGATATGTGGAAGGATATTGAACGTCTCGTATCCGCTCTTGCGGAAATAAAGCGTAGGTTTTCACGGGACAAGACGGGAATGCTCAGCGCCGAGTATATCACTCCGCAGGTGGAGCTTTCTCCCCAGGCGGCTTTTTACGGAAAGCAGACCTCCGTGCCGATAACTGAAAGCGCAGGGAAGATAAGCGGCGAGTTCGTTATGTGCTATCCTCCCGGAATACCTGTGCTTGCGCCGGGAGAAATGATAACGCCGGAGATACTCGATCACATCAGATACTCCAAGGAGCGGGGCTGTGTGATGACGGGTACAGAGGATATGAATATCGAAAAAATAAAAGTACTGAACTGATACGGGAGAGATTTTAATGAAAGAATATTATGAATCAAAGCGTATGAAGTGTGCGTCATATCTTTATTACGGACTTATCGCTGCGGGATTTGCCGCTATTATGACGGTGGCAGGCATACTTTCCGTTTCGCGCGGCGGGGAAATAAAGGTTATTGCAACGTCCTTTGCCGCTGCGGGAGTGTGGGCTGTGACCGCCTTTATAAGCCTGTATGTGTTCTATGCGAACAACCGCGCCGAGCTTAACTCCGACAAGCTGGATTCCTCGGAGCTGTAAAAGACTGTGGGACGGAAGAACGCTTCGTAAAAGAAATATTAGCTTGAGATCGGATATTTGAACGCCAGGCTGTTTTTCGCCGAGATGCCCGAGGCTGATAAAATTTTTCGTGAATCCCGAATATATTGATAAAAGCAAGGTTTACAGAAAAGGCTGAGCCTTTACCCGTGCCGCCGGCAACTTTACCGGCAAGAGTAAAAACTCACTCGGTAACTGTACAAACCTCTGTGCCGTTACCCGACTAAACGATAGAAAGGATTTTTTTGATGGAATTATGGTTCAGCGAACTGCACACCCCCGACGTTAAGATGTCCATAAGAGTGGATAAGCAGATTCACTCGGAGCAGAGCGAATACCAGAGAATTGACGTTTTTGAGAGCGAAGAGTTCGGCAGATTCCTGACTCTGGACGGTATAATGATGCTTACCGAAAAGGACGAGTTCATCTACCACGAGATGATAACACACGTGGCTATGGCTTCAAATCCGGGTATCAAAAACGTCCTTGTAATAGGCGCGGGGGACGGCGGAACTGTCCGTGAGCTGACCCGCTATGAGAGCCTTGACAATATCGACATGGTTGAAATAGACGAGCGGGTGGTGGAAGTATGCAAGCAGTATCTCCCTAAAACAGCCTGCTGTTTGGATGACTCAAGGGTGCATATTTTTTACGACGACGGACTGAGATTTGTCCGCAGGCACGAGAACGAGTACGACCTTATTATCGTGGACAGCACCGACCCGTTTGGTCCCGGCGAGGGGCTTTTCACCAGCGAGTTTTACGGCAACTGCTTCAACGCTCTTACTGCGGACGGCATTCTCGTCAACCAGCACGAGAGCCCTTATTACTCCGACGACGCGAAAGCCATGCAGCGGGCGCACAGACGTATCCGCGAGTTTTTTGACATTTGCAGGGTCTATCAGGCGCATATACCCACATACCCTTCGGGACACTGGCTTTTCGGCTTTGCTTCAAAGTCTGTGGATCCCCTTTCGCCCGATGTTGAAAAATGGAACGCTTCGGGACTGAAAACGCGGTACTACAACACCGATCTTCACAAGGGCTGCTTTGCTATACCCAATTATGTAAAGGAATTATTGGAAAGCGTTTGATACAATATGCGTTTTGCATGGGACGGGGCTCTATGCCTGCGAGACGTCCCGGTTTACGCGTTTAACGGGCGGAGAAAAACCTGTCCCTGCAAAAATTTGAACCGCTAACCAAATACCGAAAGGAAACATTATTATGCATATAGAAAGAAACGCATTTATAGCCTGCGACTGCGAATACTCCGAAGCGAAAACCGTTATTTTCGGCGCACCCTTTGACAGCACCACGTCCTACCGTCCCGGAACGCGCTTCGGCAGCAGAGCGATACGAGCGGAAAGCTACGGTATTGAGACCTATTCCCCATATCAGGACAAGGATCTGCTTGACTGCAAAATATTTGACGCGGGGGATCCCGAGCTTCCCATGGGCTCCTCAGATATGGCTCTGGCCCAGATAGAGGACGCTGCCGCCGAGATTCTTGCGGACGGCAAGCGTCCATTTATGCTTGGGGGCGAGCATCTTGTTACATTGGGAGCGGTCAGGTCGGTATACAAAAAGTATAAGGATTTATATATTATACAGTTTGACGCGCACGCCGATCTTCGGGACGACTATTTGGGTGTGAAAAATTCCCACGCCTGCGTAATGCGCCGCTGCCACGAGCTTGTGGGAAACGGCCACATATACCAGTTCGGTATACGCAGCGGAGAGCGGGAGGAGTTTCGTTTTGCGGCGGAGCATACGAAAATGCATAAGCTTACCCTTGATGGAATAACCGAAGCGGCAGAAGAACTCAGGGGCAAAAACGTTTATGTCACCGTTGATATGGACGTTCTCGACCCCTCCGAGTTTCCGGGAACGGGGACTCCCGAAGCGGGGGGAGTACGTTTCGGACAGCTTCTGGACGCGCTGTTATCCCTCAAAGAGCTTAACATCGTAGGCGCGGATATAAACGAACTGTCGCCTCCCTACGACCCAAGCGGTATATCTACGGCTCTGGCGTGCAAGCTTCTGCGGGAAATGCTGCTTATGCTTGAAACATGATTCTCTATACGGGATTCAAGGGAAGACATAACTCCTCATGCCTCCTTATGGATCTTTTTGAGGGAGAGAAGTTTTTGCTGACAAATTCCTTTGCGGGTCTTAAAAGAGATATAGAAAGTATAACCGCCGTGTATGACGCGGTGTTTATGTTCGGTCTGGACAAAAATCTATCAGATTCGGTAAGGATAGAAAAATATGCCGAAAAGGACTGCGTGAGACTTGCGGGGCTGTCCTGTGAAAAAGCAGCACGGAAAGCTTTTGAAGCCGAGGGGATAAAATGCACTGTTTCGGAAAATACTTTCCAATGTTTATGTAACGAAGCGTATTTTTTTATGCTGGAAAAAACCGGAGGAAAAGCGTTGTTTTTTCACATACCTCCGATCAGATATATGACCGACAGCATGGCTCGATCAGTGGTCAGAGCGGTAAACAGTACGGCGATTGGAGTGATAGATTGTGATACGCAAGGCGGACGTTAAAGAATATGATGTAATCACCGCCCTTGTGAGAAAAACAATTGAAGCGGTGTACCCCAAATATTACCCCGCAGGGGCGGTACGGTTCTTTCTCGAGCACCACAAGCCCGAAAAAATTCTTGCGGACATCAATGCGGGAAATGTTTATGTCTTAGAGTCAGACGGCGTACTTGCCGGTACTGTTACTATAGATGAAAACGAAATAGCAAGGCTGTTTGTGAAGCCGTCCGGACAGGGCTGCGGATTGGGCCGGCAGCTTATGGACTTTGCGGAAAATATGATTTTCGGGTACAGCAAAACGGTTAGGCTGGCTTCGTCACTGCCTGCAAAATCAATGTACATAAAGAGGGGCTACAGGGAAAAGGAGTACCGAAAAATTTTAACGGACAACGGCGATTATCTTTGCTATGATGTTATGGAGAAAGTGATATAAATAATTATGCCGAAAAAGCGGAATTACTAAAATAACGGAGGATATTATGGAACGGAAAAAATGCGTTAAGGAAACCTTCTCCGTTATAGGAAAAGAAGGCTCTACGGACAGCGGAGAGGGATTTATACAGCGGCTTTGGGAAGACGCAAATTCCCATTTTAACGAGATACAGCATTTGTCGAAAAAAGACGGTGATGGAAATATCGTCGGAATATGGGGCGCAATGTCCGATTTTTCGCGTTCCTTTGCGCCGTGGGAGGACGGTTTTACAAGGGGCTTGTACCTTGCGGGAGTCGAGTGTGATATGACTGCGGAAGCTCCCGAGGGCTGGACAAAATGGGTCATTCCGAGTTATGAGTATATTTATGCTGAAAATGAGGAAGATGTTTTTCCAGAAATGCTTGAATATTTGAGTGAAAACGGCATGGAGCTTGCGGGCGCGGTGCATGATTTCACCTGTCCCAAAACGGGAAAGAGTTATATGTATTTTCCTATAAATAAAATTTAAGAAAAGAGATTTTTATGTACAAATATATTGCCTATAGGCACACGCTTTTCTGACGAATCAAAATAACAATTTACCGCATAAAACTTTTATTTTGATTTGGAGGAATTTATCATGTTATTACTTGACGAGCTTCGGGTGGAGCTGGAGGGCTACCGAAAGGATATGAAGCAGCTTTACGAAATACTTGACATTGACAAGGCGAAAGCCGAGATAGCCGAATTGCAGGAGCAGTCCGGAAAGGACGGTTTCTGGGACGATATTGAAAATTCCCAGAAGATCATGCAGACTATCAAGCATGACGAAGCTACTATCGAAAGCTATAACAAGCTTAACGAAAAGCTTGAGGACGCTCTTACCATGATAGAGCTTGCCATGGAGGAAGAGGACGATGAGGACACTGCCCAGGAGATAAAGCGTGACGCGGATAATTTCAAGAAAGAGCTTGAAGCCATGAAGCTGACTACTCTTCTTACAGGGGAATACGACAGCAAAAACGCTATTCTTACTTTCCATGCGGGAGCGGGCGGAACCGAGGCGCAGGACTGGGCGGAAATGCTTTTCCGTATGTACAATATGTGGGCGGAAAGCCACGGCTACAAGGTCACTACTCTTGACTATCTTGACGGTGACGAAGCGGGACTTAAATCCGCGTCCCTGCTTATCGAGGGTATAAACGCCTACGGCTTTTTGAAGTCGGAAACAGGCGTGCACCGTCTTGTGCGGGTGTCTCCCTTTGACAGCTCTGGACGTCGGCATACCTCCTTTGCCTCCCTTGAAGTAATGCCCGAAATGAGCGAGGCGGACACCAACATCGAGATACGTCCCGAGGACTTGGAAATCGACTTCTACCGTGCAAGCGGCGCGGGCGGTCAAAAGGTAAACAAGACCTCCTCGGCGGTACGGCTTACCCACCTGCCCACGGGAATCGTGGTTTCCTGCCAAACACAGCGCAGCCAGTACCAGAACAAGGATTACGCCATGAAAATGCTTATGTCAAAGCTTGTGGAGATCAAGGAGCGGGAGCATCTTGAAAAGATCGAGGATATCAAGGGCGTGCAGAAAGAAATTGCATGGGGCGCGCAGATACGTTCCTATGTTTTCATGCCCTACACCCTTGCGAAAGACCACCGCACAGGCTTTGAAAACGGCAATATCGGTGCGGTCATGGACGGCGATCTGGACGGGTTTATCAATGCTTATCTTACTGCGCTGTCTCATGGTACGCTTCAGAAATAAGGAAGAAAAATATTATGAAAACAGTTTTATACCGCGTATGGCAATGCACGTGGGGAATACTTCAAACCGCTTTGGGCGCAGTCGTTTTTATGCAGAATTTTCATGCCAGGCATTCTTTTTATCACGGCGCGGTAATTACAGAATGGGAAAATAAGTCAAGCGTTTCATTGGGTATGTTCGTATTTGTTACGGAAGAACCGTTCTTTTATGAAAAGCTGAAAAACGTCCACACAAGGGAGGAACTTTCGCGGCGGCTTCTTGTTCACGAGTACGGGCACACGATACAGTCCCTTATTCTCGGATCGCTTTATCTTATAGTGATAGGCATACCGTCAACACTGTGGGGATTTTTGCCTTGCTGCAATAAAAAGCGTGCAAAAGAGCAGCTGTCGTACTTTTCATTTTATACGGAAAGCTGGGCTAACTCCTTGGGAGAAAAGGTCACGGGGGAAAAGTCTATGGAAAATTTGGTGATAGACTAATAATATGGTACGGTGATAGAAATGCAAAAAATACTCGGCTATATGCGAAAGGCAATTCAGGAATTTGACCTGATCCAAGACGGAGACAAAATAGCCGTTGGAGTCTCAGGCGGCAAGGACAGCTTGGTACTTTTAGAGGGACTTGTCAGGTTGAAACGCTTTATCGGCATTGACTATGAAGTAACTGCGATAACCCTTGACCCCCGCTTCGGCGGCATTGACGGGGACTATTCATCTGTTGAGGAAATGTGCCAACGGCTGGGCGTGGACTTTATCCTGAAACGCACCCATATCGGCGAGATAGTGTTTGACGTGCGGCAGGAAACAAACCCATGCAGTCTCTGTGCCAGAATGAGGCGGGGTGCGCTCCACGACGCGGCTAAGGAGGCCGGCTGCAACAAGATAGCGTTGGGGCATAACTACGACGACGCTGTGGAGACTTTTGTCATGAACCTGTTCAACGAGGGCAGACTGGGCTGCTTTGCGCCGAAAAGCTATCTTTCCAGAAAAGATATAACAATGATAAGACCGCTCGTTTTCGCGCCCGAAAAGGAAGTTCGGAACGCCGCAAAACGAAGCGGTCTTGAGGTGGTTAAATCTAAGTGTCCCGCCGACGGGCACACCTCCCGCGAGGAGACCAAACGGTTCCTTGCAGAGCGGAACAAAGCAGACAAGGGCTTTTCCGACCGCATTTTCGGGGCGGTGCGCCGGGCAGGTCTGGACGGCTGGGGGTATAAGGATAAGGGTTAATTTCCTGTTCCGATATTTTCCAGAACAAATTCCTTTAAGCTGCGAAGCTCACCCGCCAGAGCGGTATTGAGAAGCTTTGATTCGGCGGCAAGCATTTCGCCGAACGGATTGCCGTCCGTGTTCTTTTTGTCGCGGTAATGGCTTCCGAGCCGTTCAAGACGGCTGTCTATTTCGTTTATAATGATTTTTCCCGCGTTCATATTTCCGGCTCCTTTCCTGTTCTCAATATGTATTTTCCCCGTATCGCGAGAAAATATTCAACGGCAGTACTGCGACATTGAATTTTATTGAAATTGGCAAAGTAACGAACGAAATCCTTTAAGATAAGCTTTGATTTGTACTATGTGTTGAAATTTTGTCAAATTCTTGACATATAGAACTAAATGAAGTAAAATTAATATGTGTTTCCGAATACAAAATAAGGAGAAGAGAGAATATGAAAAAAATTTTAAAAACCGTTCTTTCAGCGGCAATTTTGTGCCTTACCGCCGTCATTATGTCGGTTTGCGTTTCGGCGGAAACCGAAGACGTTGAGCTTCCTACCACAATGGCTAAAAACTCCAGCGGCTCGTGGGGGCAATCAATTACTTTTCAAAAAACATCTTTTGACTGCTCAAGGTTCACTCCCGAAAGCGTCATCAACGTAGAGTTCGAGCTTGACGGCGAATGGACCGGAATAGGCGCTCCTGTAGAGCTTATTCTTCAGAACTTTTCTACAGCCGATCCGCAGATATGGGCAAAGGTCGAGCCATTTGAGTATGATGAAACAACAGCGTCCTTTCGGTACGAAGACATGGCCGCGGCATATGGCAGCGATGATTTCAGCGGCGTTGACAATATGTGTCTCGGCGACTGCGGTATTGTAATGAAAGCCACAAAGTTTGTTATTACCAATTGTGAAAAGGTTGAGGTAACAACTACCGAAGCAACTACAACCGAAGCTGTTACCGAACCTGCAACATCTGCCGAAACAACGGCTGCAGCTGCCGCAGCTGAAACCGAGGCTCCCTCGGAAACCGGAGGCGGAAGCATTCCGATAATTCCTATTGTGATAGTAACCGTTGTCGTAGCAGTAATTATCGTAGTTGTGATCATTATAATCAAAAGCAAGAGAAGATTTTATTAAAATCGAAACTTTTTATGCCGCCATGCTAAGCTAAGGCGGCATTTTTTGTTTTAAATTTAAACAATCTTGTCGGTTGCATTTTGCAGTAAGAAATTTAACACAAAAAGAAACAAGCTTCGCAGAATTTGAAACGCTCCCGTTTAGTTAGGACTTTGTATCGGTATTTTTATTATACCGCATTGCCTGACAAAATGAGAGTGTTTTATTTTTAATTTTAGGGGCGTAAATTGATTCTTAAAAAATTAAAAAGGTATTGACTTTTGTATGAAATCGTACTATAATGTTATATGTACGATTTCATACATAAAGGAGGAACAATATGAAAAAATTTGTATGTGCGGATATGAATAGATTTAACAGTCTGATAACACAGACAGATTCGATATACCGCGAAGCCGCTTTTAAGCTGGGGCTGACATACAGCGCAATGATGGTGCTGTACGCAGTGTTTAATAACGGCGGAAGCTGTCCGATAAGCGATATCTGCGCCTTCGGGATAAATAAGCAGACGGTCAACTCCGCTTTGCGTAAGCTTGAAACTGAGGACGTGGTTTTTTTGGAAGCTGCGGGAGGCCGCCGTAAAAACGTCCGTCTGACCGAAAATGGGATGGCGCTTGCAGAGAAAACGATTCTGAAAATAATCAATATAGAAAATGAAATTTTCGCTTCATGGACAAAGTATGAACGGGAAACTTACATTGAACTCACAAAGCGTTATATGAATCAGCTAAGCGAAAAAGTCTCAAAAATTTAATCGGTATCAGGAGGAATTATGCATATTCAGATTTCGGAGCGTTTTTCCTACAGGAAATTGCTCAGTTTTACATTTCCGTCAGTTATGATGATGATCTTTACATCGCTGTACGGAGTTGCAGACGGATATTTCGTATCTAATTTTGCTGGAAAAAATCCCTTTACTGCGGTAAATTTTATCATGCCTTTTCTTATGGTACTGGGCGCGGTTGGGTTCATGTTCGGTGCGGGAGGAAGCGCGCTCATTGCCAAAACAATGGGCGAAGGTAACGGTGAAAAAGCTAATCGGCAATTTTCACTGCTTATTTATACCACGGCCGTATGCGGTGTGGTCATTGCCGTTCTCGGAATGATTTTTATACGACCGGTCGCGGCTTTCATGGGTGCAAAGGATGAGCTGCTGGAAAACTGTGTCTTGTACGGCAGGATCATTCTGTCTGCTCTGCCGTTCTATATGCTCCAGTTTGAATTCCAGAGCTTTTTCTCAACAGCGGCAAAACCACGTCTTGGTCTTGCAGTAACAGCTGCGGCAGGTGCTGCCAACATTATCGGAGATGCTCTTCTGGTAGCTGTATTCAGATTTGGCATAGCAGGAGCGGCGGCGGCTACTGCAATAAGTCAGGCAATAGGAGGATTAATCCCGCTTATATATTTTGCCATGCCTAATTCGAGCAGTCTGAAGCTGACAAAGACACGCTTTGATATTGGAACGCTTGCAAAGGTTTGCGCCAACGGCTCCTCAGAGCTGATGTCAAACGTTTCAATGTCCCTTGTAAATATGCTTTATAACGTACAGCTTATGAAATATGTCGGAGAGGACGGCGTTGCGGCATACGGCGTGCTTATGTATGTCAACATGATTTTCCTTGCGGCTTTTATCGGATACTCCGTAGGGGCTGCGCCGATCATAAGCTTTCATTACGGCGCAGGAGACAATACCGAGCTTAAAAGTCTGCTGAAAAAAAGCATTGTGATAATTTCGATTTTATCTTTGGTGATGTTTACGTCAGCCGAGCTTCTTGCGCGTCCTCTGGCAGTTATATTTACCGGCGGTGACAATGGGTTTCTCACTCTGACTTTGCGCGGATTTTTGATATTTTCTTTCTCGTTTCTTTTTACCGGATCTGCAATTTTCGGTTCGGCGTTTTTTACAGCTTTAAACGACGGACTGACATCTGCGCTTATATCCTTTTTGAGGACGCTGGTATTTCAGGTCGCGGCGGTCATCGTGCTTCCGCTTATATGGGGCGTTGACGGCATATGGATGTCCGCAGCGGCAGCGGAATTTACAGCAGCCGCTATCACAGTAATATTTATTTTCTTAAAGCGGAAAAAGTATCGTTACTTTTAATAAAAGTGCAGCGTATAAAAATTCCCCGTATCTGCAACAGATACGGGGAATTTTTATACGTTTTGGTTTTTAGCTGAAATTGGAAAGAATCTCGTTAATATTGCGCGCCGTTTCCATATTTTTAACGATAAGATCGTTAAGCTTCTGCACCATTGAGTATGTGACTTGGACTTTGGCGGAAATATTCTCTACGCCGGACTCGTTTTTAGCAACGACGCCGTTAAGTTCACGCGCCTCCCTGCTGATACTGCCGATAATACCGGATATTTTGTCCATGTCGTTGTTAAGTCCCTCGATAGCGGCTTTCAGGTTTTCGGAAATATCCTGCATACTATTGAAAACATCTACAATGTCGTTTTTCATGAAGCTGATGATATCCTCAAAACAGGAGCGAATGTTTCCAATGTTTGCATTCATTTCCATGCATACGTCGTAAATGGCGTCCGCCGCTTTAGAGGAATTTTCCGAGAGATCCTTTATTTCGGAAGCTACTACAGCAAATCCTTTTCCGGCTTCTCCAGCCTTTGAAGACTCTATAGACGCGTTTATCGCAAGAAGCTGCGTCTGCCTTGCTATGCTCTGAATACGGGTCACGTTATCGTTTATGTGCGAGAAATTATTCAAGTATCCCATGGACAAGTTTATGTCCGTTTCCGTCTCCTCAGTTTTCTGTGTTATATTGGAAAACATTTTTTCAGCGCTCTCCATCAGCTTGTCGGCTGATTTTATCCTTTCGGAATTTGTCGATCTGCTGTCGGACATTATCTTGCTGATAGTTACTATATCCTTGTTGACCTTATGAATAGCGCTGTTGGCATATGTAACGCCGGAGGAAAGATCTTCGGCGGTTACAGTGTTGTCGTTGGCACAGGTAGACAGCGATGAAACCGTGCTTATCATTACCTTTGATCCGCTGTTAAGCGTGCGGGAACAATCCGAAAGAGTGGAAACGATATTCTGCAGAGCCTTGGTAAGAGAGCTTACCGAAGTTGCTATCCTGCCGACTTCGCTTTTGGTTCCCGTATATTCCGATATCTGCCAGTTTGAGTTGAGCGCAAGAGAACCCAGAGTGTTTACCGCCGTAGTAACTTTTTTCAGCGGAGCGGTAGCAAATCGTGATACAACAACAGTGGAAATTATTACCAAAATCACGGTCATTACAATAAAGGCAACAAATATTTTTATTACGGTAATACTGTCTGAAAGAAGCTCTGTTTCACTGTCCTGCATGGTAACGATCAGGTTAAGTCCGGGTATGTTTCTGTAAACTATCATGTTTCCCGAATCGTATAAAACACCGCTTTCCTCGCCGATTTTTACCTTTTCGGCAACCTCAAGAAGAGCGCTGTCCTCTATTGGAACGGTTATCATGCTGCTGTCGGTATGATAAGCATATATCAGATTTGCAGCGTCGATTACGGCGTATGTCTCGTTTTCCAGCTCGGCAATCTCAGGACCCTCAAGAAGCTCGTTCAAGCCCGAGATGAAAGGACCCCCGCCCACGAAACCCATAGGCTCGCCGTTCTCGTCGTATATCGCCATACGGAGATTGAATATAAGCTGATCCGACGCAGGGGATACGAACGCGCCTCCGTTGAAAAAGCCGTCGTTGGAGCTTGTCATAGTCTGCCTGTATGGTTCAAGAGCGTCGCCGGTTCTTGTTACCATTCCGACCGCTCCGGCGGAAGAATGGGCAAGCACCTTGGTGTCCCAGTTGCTGAGGTATATTCCCTCCCACTGATTAAGCTTTGAGAAGTATTTTTCGGTATAATCCTGAGCCGCGCTTATGTATTCGGCATTATCGGGTTCCTTTAAAAGATTGGTTATCTCGTCTGCCGAAGCATAGCTTTGAAGCATTCTTTCCGAATCAGAAACGAAAAGATCAATGACAGACGCCTGACCCGCCAAAGAAGTAGTCATATTTTCAATAGCCGCTTCCCTCGTTATGTCGCTGACTTTGCCGCCGATGACAAGACCCGATACCGTAAGACAGATAAGGGACACAAATCCGACTCCCAAAGACAGCAGGGTTTTCATTTTCATGTTTCTGAACATATCTCTACCTCCGTTGATTCAAATAATTTTTTGTTCGCACAAACAAACAGAACCGCGGCATGACCCTAAAGCCGGTATTCCCTAAAGCCTGTGCGTGTTTCCGTAAGCATTCCCGCGGCAAGGCTTCATAAACGTTTTTACAGTAATTAAATACGTTCTTTTTAACGCTTTATGAACATATCCGCAGAAGCTGTCCCAAAAAATATCCTCAAGCAAAGGACATGATTTTTCCGGTTTATTTGACTAAAAACCGGTCAGTTTATCAGTTTGTGTCTATTATAATACATTTTATTTGCAAAGTCAATATAAAAAAATAATTTGATACTATTCCCCGAAGCGTCAGCTGATGTTTTGTGCAGAGCGCTGCTGTGCCGATTGCAGCAGCGCCTGGAAACGGCTTAAAAACGCAGCGCGGCAAACTTGGCAAAACAGATACGAATACGCTAAACTGACCGTATCTGCTGCTGCACAGTACAATTTTTTCGGGAACAATTCCCTGTAATAAAGCCGCCGTATTTCGGCATAAAATAAGTGTAAATCAGGAAAATGCTTATACTGAGATCATATTGAAAAGTACGCAAAAATAAGGCAAAAGCTTTACTGTATGCGGTTTGCGCAAATTTTTCACCTGTACTTCAATAAAATTTCAGTATTGAATGTAAATGCTGGCGGGTGCGGATTTATGGATAAACAAACTGTCAAAATCATACTTTTTACGGCTTTTCTTGCCGCAGTGCCTATTGCCGCCGCAGTCAAGCCGGAGTTTTTTGCCGGACTCATCTCCAAAGCTGCGAGCCTTCTCATGCCCGTTTTTTTGGGAGCGGCTTTCGCCTTTGTTATGAATATTCCTATGTGCTGGTTCAGAAAGCATTTTTCGCGTTTTATTAAGCGCGCCGGAGACAAAACGCTGACCGTTCTGTCGGTCACATCTGCGTATCTGCTTTTGCTTGCCGTCGCGGCAGGTATTATATGGATAATAGTACCGCAGCTTATTTCAAGCATACGGCTTTTTATAGATAACTTTGACCGATACTACGACAATTTCATGGGATACTGCACAAAGCTTGAAAGCCGCGATGAATTTGGTATTTTCTGCGCTCTTAAGGATGCCGCCGCAGGTCTTAGCGGACGTATACCCCAAATGCTCGAAAGCACCTATGACAAGACCTATGACCTTGCCTCGGGAGCAGCAAATATCCTTATCGGATTTGTTATTTCAATTTATATCCTTATCAGCAAAAACGATATTCGCCGTTTTACCGCCATGACTGTAAAACACTTCACAGGGGAAAGATACGAAACGGTACGGAAGCGTTACCGAATGGTTTTCGATATATTTACAAGGTTTGTAAGCGGCCAGATAACAGAGGCGGTTATCCTCGGGGTTCTTTGTTTTGCGGGAATGAAGCTTTTCCGTTTTGAGTACGCTTTGCTTATCAGTACAATCATCGGCGTTACCGCTCTTATCCCCGTAGTCGGAGCGATCATAGGAACCATCCCGTCGGCTCTGGTGCTGTTCCTGATAAGTCCCGCAAGAGCGGTATGGTTCGTGGTGTTTATCATTATTCTGCAGCAGCTGGAAAACAATCTGATTTACCCTAAGGTCGTCGGCAAAAGCCTCGGCATACCTCCTTTGCTGGTGCTTCTGGCAATACTTCTCGGCGCGGGCATCGGCGGTGCGGCGGGAATGCTTCTCGGCGTGCCTCTTATGTCCCTTGCTTACGCTGTCGTACGTGAAAAGCTTTGCGAATCATTATGTGGGGAACAGCTTGATCAGCCTATAACATAGCAAACCGTGTGAAAATGTTTTCCTTTAATATATAATTCTGAAAAGATATTCTTACTGACGATTCACAATTTTGACTAAGTGCTAAGTATTGAGTTTACCCTTTGCAATAACCCCTGATGTTTCAAAGCTTTTGTAAATAATAGGTTTCAAGGTCTGTCCCTTTTGCTGTGAGTTCTTTCATTGATACTTCCGAAAGCATAGCCCCGTGGTCAATGATTCCGATTGTTTCGGCAATTTTAGATAACTCGTCAGGAATATGGCTGGATATTAATATGCTTGTGCAGTATTCACGGTTAATCTGTAGTAACAGCTCCCGCACTTCAATAATCCCCTGCGGGTCCAAGCTGTTTTATCCGTTCATCTAAAATAAGCAAATCCGGCTTAGCGAGCATTGCCCTTGATTTACATTAATGCAAACATCATTCAATATGTGACTGCCCTCTATGGATTTTGAAATGCCGGACTTAAACCGCATTTGCCATTCGCCCGCCCCATTCTACAAGGACAATGTTATAAGTTTTTTCATATTCTTCGTGAAATCGCTGTAGAATCGTACGCATAAAATAAATGTACCGGCCGCGCTGTACAGCCTTATATCGGATAAAATTTTATAAGCGCCTCAACCGCAAACGCCGCAATACAAGCCGCAGCAGCTACGGCAAGCAGTCCCTTGTTCTTAAAGGCAAGCAGTACCGCCGCACCGACGCCCGCTGCCGCCGAAGCAATACTCCCCGTGGAATAAAACGCCGCGGGTATTGTCATTGCTCCCAGAACAGCATATGGTACATAATACAGAAAGTCCTTGACAAAACGGGACTTTATTTTTTTGCGGAATATCACAAATGGCAGCATTCGCACAAGGTAGGTCACCCCTGCCATTACTCCGATATAGGCAATCATTTTTGCAGTCATTCCGAAGCCTCCTCCCTGCCGCTTTTCGGGAACAGCAAAGCTCCTGCCGCCGAAGCTGCAAGGGTACAGATTATTATTGCAAAGCCCGATGAAACATGCGAAAATAACGGTATGTACCGCAATCCGCAGCTCATTGCCGCCGAAATTATCACCGTGACCAAAACCCCGGCGGACTTTCTTGCAGGAGGTATAAATATTGCAATAAACATTCCGTAAATGGCTATTCCCAGCGCAGAGCGCAGTACGTCCGGCAGAACGCTTCCCGCAATACCGCCAAGAAGAGTACCCGCCGACCAGCACAAAAAGGGAAGCGCTATCAGTCCGTACATATAGCTTGAAGTAACTTCCTTGGGTTTTCCCGAAGCAACTGCAAATATCTCGTCGGTAATTCCGAAAGCCGCCAAAAACCTGTGGGGAGTTGTAAAACCAGAATCAAGCTTCTGGGACAGCGACAAGCTCATCAGAGCGTACCGCAGGTTTATTATAAGCTGCGCCAACGCCATTTCAAACAGCGTTCCCGCAGCGGTGATTATCCCCAGACCCGCCACCTGTCCCGCAGAGGTAAGATTTGTCATGGAGACGACCGTCGCCGCAAGAGCGGAAACTCCCTGCGTAACGGCGGATATGCCGAAGCTGAACGACACCGACAGATACCCCAGTCCGATAGGAACGCCGTCTGTCAGACCCTCCCTGAACCCAAGCTTTTCCGATTCCATAAGCAAACCTCTTTCCGGTAAAATTATTATAAGACTGCAAACAGTCTACATTATACCAAATCCTATCAGAAATTTCGTGTACAGTATATTAACTTTTATGCAAGCCCTATAAAGCCGCCGCCAAAATAACGCATAATGATAATGCACAAAAAGGACGCTCTGCCGCAGAGAGCGTCCCAAAAAGGTCATATTACCGGGTATTTGAGCAGACAATGCGCCTCTCGTCACCGGATTTCCGCATTGTGTCTGGGAAAACGTCTGCGCTGTATAGCAAGCCTGATGAGAGTGCAAAGCACTTCCCTGCGGCTCTGCATCTTCATTCTGTCGGCGCGGCGCAGATCGTCCTTGCCGTTTATTCTTATTTTCAGCGTGGGAACAGCGTCTACAGCCTCCGCCATGGCCTCTGCATAGCACACTGCGCAGCGGCAGCAGTTAAAGCGTTCAAGAACCTGCGGCAGAAGCTCCGTCACCAGTTCTCCCGTAATATCTATCTCCGCGCCGTTTGCACCCTTACGGATACTTTTTGACGTTATTCTCTCCACCTTGAAGCTGCTGTCCAGAATAGGGTTCGGAGCGGTCTTTTTCCCGCCCGTCAGAAGCCGCATGACCGCTTCTGTCTTATTGGACTTTGCATTTGCAGGCGTTTTATCACTTTTTGCGGATTTATCGGTTTTCGCGCCGTTACCCTGTTTTTCGGCTTTAGAAGCCTTTGCGCTTTTGTCCGTTATTTCCGCGCTGACGCTATTTTCCGTTTTCGCCGTTTTAGTTGTTTTTGTATTTTTTGCAGATTTGGAAGTCTTTGCTGACTTTGCCGGCTTTGCAGACTTTTCTGTTTTATCGCTTTTTTCTGTCTTTGTCTTTGCAGCCGTAGCAGACGTACCCGCCATATCTCAGGATCCTTTCAGTTTACTTGTATTTCCTCTTAAATCCGATCACAGTCCTGTCCTCATCGAAAGCTTCGGGATAAAGAAGCTTTGCCAGCTTGATATAGTCCTTTGCAGCCTTGCAGCCGGGGGAATAAGTCGTAAGAACCTCCTGGTGCGCGGGAGCCTCCGCCGCAGCCACGGAAACAGATATCTTAACCTCCAGCACCTCTGTCTTAAGCTGATCCGCAACTATTTCGACCATTTCCTCCACCTCTTCGGCAAGGGTCTGGTTTTTGATATATTTTGTCAGCAGTATCCCCCGTACGTTCAGTCTTTTATTATAGTACTTCTTCACCGCGGTAATTGTTTCTTTCAGCTGTGCTATCCCCTGAAGCGACAGTATCTCCGGCGTCATTGGGATAATAAGATCGTCCGCCGCCGTATAAGCGTTTATGGTAAGTATGGACAGCGCAGGCGGCGTATCTATGATAATATAGTCGTAGCTGTACCTGATTATTTTCAGAATGTCCTTTAAAATAAACTCCCTGCGTTCGGAGGTAAGCTCCAGCTCGCTTCCCGAAAGCAGGATGTTTGACGTTATAACGTCGCAGATATGGGTAGTCTTTACAGCGTCCCTTATATCGCAGGCGCCGGTCATAACGTCGTGTATGGTATAGCCGTCGTCCTCCGCGCCCAGAGAAAAGGAAAGATTTCCCTGCGGGTCCATGTCAATGCAGAGGACGCGCTTGTCCCTGCTTCGGAATATCCCCGCAAGGGCGGCGCAGGTAGTGGTCTTTCCGACTCCGCCTTTCTGATTGGTAACAACAATAACAGTCGCCATATTCTAACGCTTCCTCAGCCTTTCAGCTTATTTTTGTCCGTTTGATTCAACAGCACGTCTCCGGTCTCTTTCCATTACCTGGCAGTCAAAAATAAATCTTGCCAGACGCTCCTCCTGAGCCTGGTTCACGTCAAGGAAACGGCAGCCGTAGCCCTCGATCTCCCCGCTGTCGTTCCGCTGAACGCGGAGCACCTCTATCAGCAGCTTCATTTCCCCGTCAAGGAAGTTAAGCATTACCTGATCGCCCACCTCGAAGCCCGACGTGGAGGAAAAGAACACTCCGCCCAGATTCAGGTTGATTATGTGAAGCTCAATAGGGTCGTCGAAAGCGAACATCTCCTCTCCCCGTATGTAGAACGGGGACAGTCCGTTCATATCCACCATTACCTTAAAGCTTCTGCGGCGCTCCTGGAGCACCTCGCCCTCTCCAACATGGAAATTGATCTGGTATTCGGTGCATATGTCGACCAGCGTATTATATTTTACACGGTCGCCGTTAAAGTATTCAAAAATTACCTCGACAGGTTCTCCCTTGGAAATAAGCGGAAAATCCGTGCCTTTCAGCATAACAAGGTCTTTTCCCCTTATCTTAAAAAAATCCCTCGGGAAAGAAACAGACTTTGTTGACAAAAGCATTCTTCCGCGCTGGTTATAAACCAGCACTCTGTTGATCTTATCCTTATTTATCATAGGCGGTAATCCCCTTAGCCTTGTATTTTTTCAATCACTATTAATTATACAAAAAAAATTTGGATTTTGCAATAGGTATTTTTCAACTTATGAAATTTATAAAATATTGAAGGTATTTTTTGTGTAAAATACAATAAAATTTCTTCCCGCTCTATACAAATGCAGAGAAAAATGCTATAATAAATTAATATTTTACGTTTGACCTTTAAACGAAAACCTGTTAATAAAGGAGTCTTATGAAAAAGAACTGTTTATATATCGTCCTCACAAGGACGGGAACCGTATTTTCCAAGGCAATAGGTCTTGTGACCGGTAAAAAATACACTCATGTCTCCATAGCCTCCGATGAGCTTCTTACGCAGATGTACAGCTTCTGCCGCGACAAAAAGAATATGCCCCTGCCCGCGGGCTTCAACAGGGAAGACCTTTTCACCGAAGTCTTCGGCGCGTGCAGAACGATACCCGGAGAGGTGTACCGTATTTCCGTTACCGACGAACAGTTTGAACGCTATAACGACGTGATACGGCACTTTATCCTCAACCGCAAAACCTACTCCTACGATGTGGGAGCTTTGCTGCCCATGGCTCTGCATATACCCTACAAAACAAGAAACCGCTTTGTCTGTTCGGTATGGGTGGGCTTTGTTCTGGGAAAAAGCGGCATCTGCCACAATATTGCCAAGCAGCCGTCCCTCATAGAGCCGGAGGACTTCCGCAGCATAGAGGGCGCGGAGCTTATCTACCGTGGAGACCTTAAGAAGTACCGCAGCTACATATCGGAGATACGAGCCAACGCAAATATGTCCGAAAACAAGACCATACCGCTTTACAGCAACGAAACGGCATAAAATTTAATTACTGAAAAATAACAGCGCACGCTTGGGGGTGGGTCTTAGGTGCGCAAGATGATAAGAGTCAACGAAAAGCGTCTGAGCGCGAAATACAACAGGCGCATTTTTCTGGCGTCGCTTCCTGCGGTAAGTATGCTCGTCTCGCTTCTGGCGGTCGTCCTGCTTTTTGTGGCGGGACAAAACGGCCACGGCCGTGAACTGCCGCAGGAAATGTACAGGACTATATTCTACGTGGCGTACGCCGCCTGTGCATACGGCTTTGTAGTGTGCCTCATCGGCTCGGTTACCGAGGAGATACTGCTCCGCGCCCACAGAGAACATACCTATATACACATTTCAGGTTCAGTAATGGTGGTCTCGCAGCATACAAGAACAGTCTTCCGTGACGGCAAATGGATACACTATAAAAAAATGTGGGTTATAAAGCTTGCCGACGTGACAAACGTCGAATGCATACGCAATCATCTGACCATTACCGCCGAAGCAAGATATTTTAACGAGGACGCCTGCTGGCTCGGATACTCCGAGACCGACGACGGCATATCCTTTGACCGCAAGTGGTACGACACAAACGGCGGCAAAACCGTGAAGAGCGTTGAAGTCACCGATTTTTACACCTACGGCGACCGCATAGCCCGGCATATCGCTCACTGCGCCGACAAAACGCGGGAGCGGGACATAAGGCGCGAACGCTTCCGCGCGGAAATGCTGGAGATCGCCAAGGGCGTCAAGCACCCCAACAAGCTAAAGGACAGATACAAGCCGAAGAAAAAGCGCTACCGATGATTATTTTTCCCAAATATACTTTTTGTATAGTCATTTACGCACTTAACTGCCTCTCCGCTCAGAAGCAGCACCGACATGAGGTTTATAACAAGCATGAACCAGTTGAGCAGATCGGCGGCTCCCCAGACTGCCGAAAGCTCCGTTACGGCTCCGAAAAAAGCTGCGGCGGTGTACAGTATCCTGTAAACAAAAACGGCTTTGGAATTTCCAATTCTGAACGCGCCGCATATGTAACAAACGCATTTTTCTCCGTAAAAGTACCAGCCTAAAAGCGTGCAGACGGCAAATATTACAGTGGAAGCGGACACAAAAAACGGCGCAAAGTTTCCAAGCCCGCGGCGGAAGCCCTCCGTTACCATTGCCAGACCCTCCGCTCCCGACGAGTCCGCTCCTGTCAGCAGAATAACGAAGGCGGTGGCGGTACAGCATATCAGTGTGTCTATAACTATTTCGGCGACAGCCCACATTCCCATTTTCAAAGGTTCTGTACAGCCTGTTTCGGTGTGTACCAGCACAGAGCTTCCCATGCCCGCCTCGTTGGAAAAAACGCCCCGCCGGAGTCCGACGGTCACGGCTTTCTTCAGCGCCGCTCCGAATATTCCCCCCGCGATCTGTGAATAACCTATTGCGGATTCAAAAATCAATTTTAACACTTGAGGAATATTTTTCCCAAATAATACTATTACACAAACCGCTCCCGCGATGTAAAAAAGAGATACTGCGGGAACTGTTTTTTCAGCAGCGGAAGCAACCTTTTTCCCTCCGCCGAAAATAACCGCCGCGCAGACAAGGGCGGCGGCAAGTCCCGATAACAGCGGAGAAATATGAAATTCCGACATTGCCGCCGACAGCGCGTTTGTCTGGGTCATGTTTCCGATACCCAATGAGGCCGCCGCACAAGCTGCTGCGTACAAAACCGCAAGCCGGGGCATTCCCGCTCCGTGCGAAACATATCCCATGGGTCCGCCGCCGAAGCGTTGGTATTTTGTTCCAAGGACGTTTTCCGCAAGACCTGTCGCCGTTCCGAAAAGCGCGGACACCCACATCCAGAAGACCGCGCCCGCTCCTCCCATGGAAACGGCTGCCGCAACGCCGATGATATTGCCTGTCCCCATTGAAGCCGCAAGAGCGGTCGACAATGCCTGGAACTGGGATATCCTGCCTTTTGGGCTTTTATCCGAATGCTGACCGCGCTGCTTTTTTTCAAAAAGCGTGGTTTTGAAAATATGTACCATATGTATAATATTAAAGCCTTTAAAACGCAGGGTAAAATAAATACCCGTTCCAAAGACCAGTGCTATTGTCCCGAACCCCCATAACAAATCGTTTAGTTTGTTAATAATATTACAAATCGTATCATAAACTGTTTCGTGCAAAATAATTCCTCCCGCCGAAGCATTTCGGAAAAGTTTTTGTTTTCCGAAATGTGATATACTATATGAAAATGTGCACAGTTGTGTGCTGTTTATACGATCAAAGACAAACGAGGTTTCTGTACTATGAAAAAATACTATGCGGACAGAAAAAGCTTGAAATTCCTTAGAGTATTTACATTTCTGCTGATAATTTGTATAATAACCGCATTAAAATACTTGCTGTATTTTCTTGAAGCAAGGTATCCCGATTATTTTGCCATACCGAAATTTACGGTTCCGGAAATAATCATCTGGATCCTTATCGGACTGCTTGTAACAGCATATGTTATCTTCCTGATGATTATTCTGCCGCTTTGGTACCGTTCGGTGAGCTACACCCTTTCCGCAGACGAAATAATTATACGCTCGGGAGTTTTTTTCAGCAACACGGTCTATGTGAAAATGTCCTCTGTACAGTACACCACCACGGTCTCAATGCCACTTTCCAAGTACACAAGTTTTAATTTTTTGTTAATAAACGCATACGGCGGACGGCTTGTCATGATGTTTTTATCCCATTCCGACATGGAAGAAATCCACAAAAAAATCCGCACGTATCTCAGCAGCAGAGGAGGACTTTAATGTCGCGCCAGCACAAAATTGCAATTTTAAAATACACCACCAAGAACTTCTGGATGCTTCTTATCCCTTTGGTGCGCGGTCTTGCGGCGGTAAGATTCGACGTTTACCGCTGGTTTCAGGGAGCGTACTGGGATCTGATCGTAATTATGCTGATGATCGGATTTGCGGTTCTGAGGTGGTATTTTGTGCGCTTTGAGGTGGGAGAAAAAGGGATTTTTATTTCCCACGGAATTTTGATCAGGAACGAATTTACAGTTCCGTATCCGGCGGTAGCCTGCGCTTCGGCGACCCGCTCCCTGTGGCTGCGCCCGATACGTGCGGTAACTGTCGCGCTGGATTCGGACTCCCACTCAACCCTTGGACACGGAAAAAAAGCCGATGTTGAACTCATTATAAAATTAACTGATTATACAAAAATATACAATAATATGCCAAACAAGTCCACAAATACAAAAATCACCTATAAAGCTTCAAAAGCAAATCTTATCTTTTTTTCGCTGGTATTTTCCTCTACGCTTTCCGGCGTCATCTTCCTCGGAACATTTTTTATTCAGGGAAGCCGTATCGTCGGAAATCAGCTTGAGGAACAGTTTATGAACGCCGTCAGCGGAGTGACAGAGTTCATGCAGAAAATTATTTCGGGAGTCACCCCCGCCGCTGTGGCACTTACGCTGATATTTGCGCTGGGCTGGGGATTCTCGTTTATTTCCAATTTGCTGAGGCATATAAATTTCAGGATACAGCGGTGCGGGAATGATATAACCGTACGGAACGGATTTTTTTCAAAATGGAAATATTACGTAAATATTTCCAAAGTAAACTGCGCCGACCTGAGACAGAATCTGCTGATGAAAATATGCCGTGTAATGTCCGTTCATGTAAGCTGTACAGGCTATGGAAAGTCAAAGAACGAGATACCGGTATTCGTACCGATAACGACAAAAAAGCGTGTAATGAGTTCAATGCAGATGATGCTGCCGAGTTTTACTCTGAGTAATATATCACTGAAAACAAAGCCCTCATATATTTTGCCGTTTCTGTGGGGTCCCCTCATAGCCGCCGTAGGACTTCCAATAGGAGCGGTGGCTGCCGCGCGCTTTTTTCCAGCATGGAGCGGTATTATAAAGTTCCTGCTGATAATGGGGGAAATTCCCGCGCTTTATCTTATCGCCGTCAAGATCACCGCAAAATTTACCACGGGAATAGGTTTCGGCGATGATACAGTGACCCTGAAATACTGCGCGTTTTCACAGTTTCACACCGTTATCGTACCCAAAAGCAGGATAGCATACGTTAAGCTGACCCGCACGATTTTTCAGCGGTGTAGCGGCACCTGCGACGTATGGGTATACAGCCGCGGAGAAAGAGCATCCAAGCACCGCATACGCGGCATTGATGTAAAAAAAGCTGAGGAATTATTCGGAAATTTTGAAAATGAGCGCAGACAGCCCAAACGGTAAGCTTTGACAAAAACGGCAATCGGTTACAAAGCGTTTACATTTTTTAAACTTTGGTTACAGCAAATGCCGCGGGAATGCCCGAATCTCACAAACAAACCAAAAATCGTCCCTTTTTGCGGCCATTTTTCATAATAATTGGCTGTAGCGTCCTCCTTGACTTTTTTGTCGGTTTGTTGTATAATTTTGAGTGTGTCAGTTTGCGCTCTTCTGCATTTGTACGAATTTTTGCTTTGAGGAAGACCACCGCTGACGCCTAACAAGCTGAAATCAACACAAAATTTATCTGCGCAAAAAATTGCAAAACTGCTGACCGGAAGGAAGTTGATTATGGATTCTGACGGGTATCCCCGAAGTTGGATCATTCTTGCTGTAATACTTATCTATAAAGGATTCTGCACAGTGTGCGAATCGGCTGTCGCGGAGACCGACAGACGAAAGCTCCGCAGCTGCGAAAATTCAAAGCGCTGCCGCATACTTGCCGATATGACGGAAAGACCTGCGCGTCTCATGACGGCGTTTTCCGTCAACAGGACTCTTACGGGTATCATAGCCGCATATCTGGCAATGATATTCTTTCTGACTCCTCTGTCCGGCGCTCTGTACGGTATTATATACGGCTCAGCCGATGAGAAAAGCCTTTCCGTAAGTCCGCTTACGGACGTTATTGCCGCATTTGTGATAATGCTTGCCACGGTCATTGTTTTTACGGCTTTCTGCGAAGGTATCCCCAAAAAGATCCCCGCTGCCAAAAGCGAAAAATTCGCGGTTTTCTGCGTACCGTTCATAAGCATTCTGGTAACGGCGCTTACTCCGCTTACCGCTTTATCGTCTCTTATTACGCGTCTTTTTGCCCCGCTTTTCGGAGCGAAAAGCTCTTCCGAACCCGACCTTGTCACCGAGGAAGAGATACTCATGATGGTGGACGCGGGCAACGAGACAGGCGTTATCGAGGAGTCCCAGCGGGAAATGATCAACAATGTTTTTGAATTTGACGACCTTACCGTTTCCGACATAATGACTCACCGCACAGACATCACGGCGGTGGAAATGTCCGCAAAGGTGTCCGAAGTAGTGAACGCGGCAATAAGCAGCGGCTTTTCAAGAATACCGGTTTACGAGGAGACTATAGACCATATCGCGGGCATGATATGCGTAAAAGACCTGCTCTGTCTGGTGGGTTCGGAATCCGCTGAGGACACCGAAGCCAAAAGCTTTATGCGCGACATAATATATCTGCCCGAATCCGTCCCCTGCGGAGAAGCCTTCAAGCGGCTGTCATCCATGAAAATGCAGATGGCGGCGGTGGTGGACGAATACGGAGGAACGGCGGGTCTGGTGACGATGGAGGACATCGTTGAAAAAATCGTCGGAAATATTCAGGACGAGTACGATGAGGAAGAAGCCGAGCTGACCATGATATCCGAGGACACTTACGTTATCGCGGGAACTGCCGACCCCGAGGAGATACTTCCCGTTTTCGGGATAGAACTGCCCGAGGAAAACGGCTTCGATACAATGAACGGCTTCATTGCCGAGCTGCTGGGACGTATCCCGGAAGAAAACGAAAATCCCTCCGTACAATACGGCGGAGTGCTTTTCACCGTTCTCCTGACGGAGGACAGGTGCATCATCAAGATCAAGGCAGAAATTATCAAGGACGATATTTCAACAAATGATGAGAAGGAGAGTATGCAAAATGAAGAAAAAAATTAGTCTGATCCTTGCGTTCTTAATGGCGGCGGCAATGCTTGCCGGCTGTAAGAAGACCGACGAGGATTCGGCGGGGCTTCCCGACGTTCCGGAGAGCACTTCGTCCGTTTCGCTTACCACTATGACGGTATCCGAATCCGAGACCGAGACCGAGACGACTGCCGAGGAGACCACCACCGTTCCCGAAGAAACTACAGCGGAGGAAACAACTTCGGAAAGCGAATCTGAAACAAGCGAGACCGAAACGACTACCACGGCGGCTTCGTCCGAAACCACGACCGCCGCTTCGACAACTGCTGCAAAGGCTTGGAACGAAACCGAGATCAGCGAGACTCTCTACATAAAGACCTCCTGCTACTCAAGGACCCAGGCTGTGGTAGGTTCCGAATCCGTGAAAAAATACGACGCCGGCCAGAAGATCAATATTGTGGCGGCAACGGATACGGGTTACTATAAGCTTGCCGACGGAACCTTCATCCACTCCGATTATGTGACCGACCGTAAGCCTGCTGAATCCACAGCTGCGACCACTACGGCTCCAAAGAAGCCCGAACAGACCGAGGAAACGACTAAAAAGCCCTCCAGCAGCCACCCTGTAAGCTCCGCCTATACAAAGAGCTACAAGGACAGATATCCTTATCAGCAGCTCACCAGCTCTGAACAGCAGCTTTATGCAGATATCGTTGAGGCGGCGGAAAACTTTGAAATGCAGATCGACGTTTCCTCTTCTTTCTCCAGCGACACTATATTTAAAGTATACGCTCTTGTATACAATCAGGAACCTCAGCTTTTCTGGCTTTCACCCCAGGTTCCCGTTTCTCTGGGAGGAATGCTCAATCTTCAGTTCGACATTTCCCCCGAAAGAGCCGCTGAGGTTCAGAAAGACATCGACGCCAATGTCAGCGAAGTAATGAGCAAAGTAAACAGCTACACAAGCACAGTCAGCAAGCTTAAAGTAATTTACGACTGGGTAATCACTCACAATACGTTCAGTCTTCAGGGCAACTACAAGACCTGCGGCATTTACAACGGTCTGTCAGGCGGCGGCGATCTCCAGTGCCAGGGCTATGCAAAGACAGTTCTTTATCTCTGCGACGTTGCGGGTATCGAATGCATGGTCGTTACCGGCAACAACACCGAGGGAAGCACTCACGCGTGGAACGTAGTATACTGCGACAACGGCTACTATATCCTCGACACCACATGGGGAGACCCGCAGACAAGCTACGGAAGAAGCAGCTATATCCGCTATAACTTCTTCCTTGCAAACGACGACATGATCAGAAACACTCACCTTAATGTCAGCACTGTTGCAAGAAAAGGCGGCACACGCATCAAGCTTTATAATCCTCCCGCCTGCACAAAGACAGCCTGCTATTACTTCAAGGCTTACAACAAGGAATACAGCGACCTTGATTCAGCTGTTCAGGCTATGTACGCCGAGTTTGACGCAGCCATTGACGCAGGAAAGAATGTTGTTCATATCAGGGTAACGGATCACGACCTTTGGGACGCGCTCCGCGAAACATCACAATGGAGAGCATTCCAGAAATATGCCAAGAGCAAAGACAGCAGCGTAAAAGAGCTTAATCAGGTAACTAAGCTTACCGAAGACATTCTCGTTGTTCAATACGATATCAAATATAAGGATTAACAATCAAGCATATGGGGCGGGGGTCGGATAAGCTTTCTATCCCCTGCCCCCGTATTCGTACTTCGGCACGCCCCGCCGTCAAAAGGGCGAAAAACAAAGCGAACTTAGAAAGGAAATCAATATTATGTGGAAAAATAAAAAGATATGCTCCGTGCTCGCGTTTGCAGCGGCAATAGCAATGCTCGCCTCGGGATGCAGCAGCGGAGAAAACAACGGAGACGCAAGCGGCGAGACATCCGCGTCGGTGAACGTGATAGGCGATCCTGACAGCGCGGACGGATCGTCCGCTGAAATGGTAACAGTTACCGATGAAAACGGAGATACTGTTACGGGAGTGAACGGAGAGGCCCTTTCAGAACCCGTCGTTACCGAGATAGATCCTGCCAATACCATCAGCGAGGAGGATATCCTCAGCGCAATGGCTACGACAACAGCTCCCCCTCAGCTCGACATCAGCCAGACCAATACCGAAAGATACGGTTACTCTACCCTTACAGCCGAGGAGAAAAAGCTCTATGACGATATCGTTGCGGGAATAGAGGGACTCCGCTATAAGATATGCGATGAGGACGACTACACGCTTGAGGAATGGTCAAAAATATACGGTCTTGTCTATATGCAGGAACCCCGCCTTTTCTATATGAACGCCAAGCTCAAGGTCGGAAAGCTTTTCTACCTTACAAAGGACGCCGCCGCGATCAACGAGATGCAGAAGTCCATCGACGCAGTAGCCGACAAGCTTGTTGCGGAAGCAAACGGAAAATCCACGACATTTGAAAAGCTCAAGGTATTTCATGACTATCTTGTGCTGAACTCCACCTTTGAACTCAAGGACGAGATAACAAACTACAACGCAACCATTTACAACGCTTTCGGAAGCGGAGAACCCCAGGGAAATATCCAGTGCGCAGGCTATGCTAAGGCTATGCAGTACCTCTGCGACAAAGCCGGCATCGTCAGCATGGTGGTAACAGGCGAAACAAATCAGGGCCAGTCCCACGCTTGGAACGTCATCGACATCGACGGCAAATGGTACAACCTCGACGCTACATGGGACGACCCCATTCTGAATACTCCCAACTACAAAAATATCCGCTATAACTTCTTCCTTGTTCCGGACGCCGGTATACACAACATAACCCATATGCACGTCGGTCAGAAAAAAATGTCCAGCGGCAACTATATTACCTATTTTACACCTCCCGCCTGCGTTGACAACGATCAGAACTACTTTGTTAAGACCGGCAAGGTCTACAGCGATTTCGATTCCGCTGACAAAGCTATCAGAGCCGAGATCGAAAGAGCCGCAAAGGACGGCTCGAGAACAGCTCAGATAGCTGTAAGTTCAAAGGATGTCTACGATCAGATCTATAAAGCAAAAATGGACTATAACGACTACGCCAAAGGCTTCTCGGGCGTTAAGGGAGTATCCGACGAATGCAACGAAAGTCTGCTGCTGATCGAATTTGACGTTATTTACAGCTGATTGGAAACTATATGAACAAACGAATTTTTGCTGCCGTTCTCTGTACGGTTCTTGCGGCGGCTCTCCTGTCCTCTTGCCGGAGAGTCGCCGAAGAACCGTCGGAGACCGAAGCAAACACAAAAAACAACTACTACAGCGAAAACGGCGATTTTGTCTCGCCTGTGTACGCCTCCCTTTCCGAGGACGAAAAGGCTGTATACGACAAGATAAAGACCGCTGTTTCCGGCTTCAGGGACGCGGTAGCCTTTGATCCCCCAATATCAAGGGATACGGCGGCAAAAATATACAGGCTTGTATATTCCCAGGAGCGCAGCCTTTTCTGGCTCAGCAATCTTTTTTACACTCCGGAAAACGAAATATCCGTGCTGCCGCTCCACTACCTTTATGAAAAAGAGGACGCGGAAATAAAACGCGCGGAGCTTGACATCGCGGCTTCCACAATAATAGGAGAGCTTCCCGAAGACGCTTCCGATTTTGACAAGATCGTGTACTTTCATGACAAAATCGCTGCAAACTGCACTTTCAGCGATACTGCGGAGCATGTCAATTCCGCATACGGCGTCCTTGTGACCGGCTTCGGTCAGTGCGAAGGATATGCCGCGGCAATGACCGCTCTCTGCGACAAAGCGGGCATACCCAACTATACTGTATTCGGAGAGACTTCCGAGGGCGTTTCTCACGCGTGGAACAAGGTCCTGGTAAACGGAAACTGGTACAACGTTGACTGTACATGGGACGACCCTATCCTGAAAAGAAACGACCCCGATTTTGTACGTCACGACTATCTTATGGTAAAGGACAGCGAGATCGAGGGAAAGACACATTTCCCCAGCGAGCTTTGCAGGGGTCTTACCTCCGGCGAAAGCGGCGAGCTGAACTATTTTAAGGGAAAAGACCTCCTTTTCGGAACCGCCGCCGAAGCAACCGAGGCTCTTACGGCGCAGATAAAATCAGCCGGTCTTGCCGGCAAAAGAGAGGCGGAGATCCGCCTGTCCTCCGAAAGCGCGTATTTCGCCGCCATGGCAAGGCTTTTTGACAGCGGAGAGCTTAAAGACATAATCGAGGACATAAACGGCAGCTGCGGAACTCATATCCGCTCAGCCTATAAGCATAACAACGACGATATGCATATAATCCATATATCGCTCATATATGAATCCGACCCGGAGGAATAATTTTTTTTACTAAAGGAGTGTGCGGCAAGTGCGGAAAGATCTGCTGAAAAAATTTATTTACCTCTTAACCGCGGCTGCCGTATGCACTGCGCTGCTGACAGGCTGTGTCGAAGGAAACGCCGCCGACTGGGAGGACACGCTTCCCTCAGCCGAAACGGAAAGTTCACGCCCGACTGCGGTCTATCTTACCGAAGAAACAACCGAAAGCAGTCCTCCGGTAACTTTCCCGGATACGGAATCCACAAAGCGCACCGCTTTTTCCGAACCTGGTCCCGAGCTTGCCACAACGACTGCCACTGAAAGCGAAACCTCTGCCTCCACTGATATCTCCACTGTTCCGGGCATTCCCAACGTTCCCATTTCGGAATTTACAAGCACTACTCCGGTAAATCTGGCGACATCTCCTACAGTACATTCTGAGTCCGCCCCGCTGTCCGACAGCCCTGCCTCTGTTACGACCGCTCCTGCAGCGGCTGAGACAAGAGCCACGGCAACATCGGAAACCACAGGTTCTCTGGATACTATAACAAGCACCGTCGGAACTCCGTCCGCTTCGGATCTTGAACGTCCGTACAGCTACAGGTTCCTTAATGACAATCAGACTTATATTTACGACGAAATAATAAAAGCGGCGGAACAGTACAGCGGAACAATTACATTTTCCAAAGACATGGATATTACCTCCGAGGATTACTGCGATGTTTACCAGATAATTTACGACGAAGAACCGTCGCTGTTCTATCTGGACAAAAAAATGCAGTACGCTGTCAATTCCTCCACCAAAAAGCTTGCCAGCTCAAAGCTGATGTACAAGTATGAAAACAGCGTTATCTACAAAATGCAGAGCGAGATAGATACCGAAGTAAACAAGATACTTTCTATGATAGAACCGGATATGACCGAATACGACAAGGTCAAGCTTTTCAACGACGTTTTGGCTTCTACTGTAGTTTACGACGAAAGCGCTCCCAACTGCCGCGATATATACGGAGTGTTCGTCGGTAAAAAAGCTATCTGCGGCGGATATTCAAAGGCTTTTTCATATTTGTGCAGCAAGGCCGGCATAGAGACCGCCGCCGTTACAGGCGATGCAGACGGCCTGCCCCATATGTGGAATAAGGTAAAGGTGGACGGCAAATGGTATAATATAGACGTAACATACGCCGTATCAGGCGACGGAGCTGACGATTATATCAGATACGATTACTTCTGCGTACCCGATAAAATGCTTGAGGAAAGCCGAACCGTCTACGAGCAAAGCTACAAATACCCGGAGGCTAATTCGGACGACGGCAGCTATTTTGCCAAAAACGGTCTTGTTGCCGACAGCTGGGATGAGGCAAAAATAATCCTTCGCGATGAACTTATCAGGTGCTCCGAGGAAAAAGAGTTCCCTGTGCAGGTAAAGTGCTCAAGCAAAAAGGTCTATGAGGAAACAACGTTCAACCTGTTTGACAGCTCGACCAAATATGCTCTGGACGTTTACGAGGAAGCATATGAGCCGTCTGTGAATAAATACAACACGTCTGTCGTCAACTTCAGCTACGACGAAACTTCTCTTGTTATAAAACTGTTTCCGGAATATGAGTAAAGTTACCGTGACCCGGTTTGTTTTTCGATCCGCATGATCGTACAGTTTGAACAGACAGTTGTCAATACTTAATGTCAGCCGCGGTACGGACGCTTCAGACCGGGACCCGCCGCTGCGTTCGGGAGGCACAGATTTGCGAAAATTTAAATTTACGGCGGCATATGCAGCTGCTGCGTTTATGCTCTGTATTATGACGTCAGGATGCTCGGACAACCGAAACGCCGAATATCATATTTATTCGGACGGCGTCCTCCTTGATTCCGGAGTGATCGCTCCCGTCAAAACAAGCACAGCCGACTTTTACACTCCGGAGGGAATGGAGACAAACTATTACAGGACCTACGCTCTCAGCGACAAGGAGCGGGAAATATACGACGAGACCGTAAAAAATCTCGGAAGACTCAAGGAAAATGTGACTCTTCCCGTAGACTCCTCTGTTTACGGAAAAATACTTGAAACTATCCGCCTTGAACAGCTCTCATTTAATCATATTTCCACATGGCGGCTCGATTATGCAACCGCAAAGCAGGAATTTGAGGTAAACTTTACCTACCGCCTCACAACAGACGAAATAAGCAGCATGAACATAGCGGCGGAAAGAGCCGCAAAGGATATTATTTCACAGCTTACTCCGGATATGGACGACTATGAAAAGCTGAAATTTTTTCACGATTATCTTGTCCTCAACTGCGAGACCGACTCCGAGGATGAGTATGCCGACACTATTTACGGTGCGCTTGTGCGGAAAAAAGCATTGTGCGAAGGCTATACCAAAGCGTTTTCATACCTTTGCAATCTTGTGGGTATAGAAAACGTTATTGTCACCGGCAAGACCTACGTTCCCCATATGTGGAACATGGTCAAGCTGAACGGAAACTGGTATCATGTGGATGTGACATGGGATAAGCCGGACGACAAGCTTCACGAGGAATATCCTGACGTTATACTCTACCAGTATTTCATGGTAACGGACTCGGTAATAAAAAATAACCACACCATAGTCCCCTACCCTGCCGAGCCTCCAAAAGCCTACGGTACGGAGGAAAACTACTTTGTCCGCGAGGGAGCGGACGTTACCTCTGCCAGCGAGCTGATGACCGCTGCCGAAAACGCTATAATTGACGCGGTAAAAAGCAGAAAAACCAGCGCTATGATAAAATTTTCCACCACAGACCTGTATTTATCCTCTCTTGCCGATCTCAGCAACGAAGAGCTTTTTACCCCCGTAATAGAGCGTGTAAACGCAGAATGCGGAGAAAACATAGGTCTGTTCTGGACGGATTATTACGGACAGTACCGTATACTCACCTTTATAATCAACTATAAAAACTGAAGACCGCCTTTCCGCGCCGGAAAAGACGGTCTTCAGTTTTGCATATATCAGCCCTTTCTGGACTGAAAAAGTCTTGCTATTGCCGCAAGGAGCATATCGGGAATGAACCGTGAAGCGATCGCTGCCGCCTTAACGGAAGACGTAGGCAGTATCAGAGCCTTGCGCGCAAACATTCCCCTGATAGCACATTCTGCGGCGTATTCACTTGAAATTCCCCTGAGAGCAAATTTTACTCCGGCAGTACTGTTAAAATGCGTATCCACAGGTCCCGGACAGAAAGCTCCGATATAGACCCCGCTGCGCTGACAGCGAAGCTCCTCACGCACGGCCTCGGTAAGCCTAAGCACATAGTTTTTGGTGGCGTAATAGGTCGCCATAAGCGGACCGGGCATAAATCCCGCTATTGAAGCCACGTTAAGAATATAGCCCTTGTCCCGTGCGGAAAAATCCCTGAGAAACAGCTTTGTCAGTATATGCACCGCGCCGATGTTCACGTCTATCATGTCAAGCTCCCTGTCAAGCTCGGTAACGCAGAACTTTCCGTATAAACCGAAACCCGCATTGTTTACCAGAATATCCACGTCGTATGCCGAAGCCTCCCTGTACAGTCGCAGACATTCATCGCGGCGTGAAATATCAGCCGCTATCACCTTTACACGCTTTGCGCCGAGCTCCTGCCTGAGAGCCTCCAGGCTCTCCTTGTCCCTGCCGGTTATAATAAGCCTGACCCCCATGCTGCCCAGCTTTCGGGCAATATCTCTTCCTATCCCTGAGCTTGCGCCTGTTACTAAAGCGGTCATTGTCAGCCCTCCGTTTTTTAAGTTTTTGAGGTTTTATTTTCGCTTACGGCTTTTTCTTTCTTCATCCTGCGCATTGCCTTTGCCTGAACCTTATAGCACTCGTACGCCCTGTTAAAATCGTCCCTGCCGATCTCAGAGCCGCCGTAGCAAACCGCCGTAAACGGCTTGGTCAGCGGTTCAAGGCTTTGACCGAGCTTTTCCTCCGAAAGACTGCCCATCTGTTCGGGAGTAAACGCCCTGAAGCTTTCCTTGAAGCGGTTCTCGGCATTTCTTATGTGCCTGTTGTAAAGCATGACTACTCCTTTTCCGCATTCGGCGTATTTTGCTCTGAGCCTGAATATCGCCTCGGTAATTTTGGGGAACAGCATTACCAGTAATATAAATATCCCGAATCCTGCTATAAATACCGCAGCCGTAAGAATAACCGCCGTAGGATCGGTATCCTCTTCTTCGGAAGCTCCTCCGCCTCCCGAGCCTATATAGCCGGCGGGCGTAGGCTCGAACCTCGTCCAGCCCGCAACGGGAATGTACACCTCGGGATATGCGTGAGCATTATCGCTGTATATAAAATAAGTTCCCGCATTTTCGGGAGACGGCTGAGGAACAAAGCCCTCGGCGTATCTTGCCGTAAGTCCGGCCGCTCTTGCAAGCAGTACGTAAGCGTCAGCAAAGTCAGAGCAAATACCGGTCTTGCTTTCAAACAAAAAGTACTCGGGAGTATCCATGCCCTCCGGAGGCTCATATCCCAGATCGTACAGAAATCCGCCTCCGGTAAAGTATTCCTCAATCGCCTCCGCCTTTTGACGGTCGTACTCCAATCCTGCCGTAATTTCGTCGGCAAGAGTCTGTATTTCCGGCGATACTTCCGTAGAGTAATTATCGCGGTAGTTCTCCGCCTGCGTCTGATTCTTTAAAAATTCATTCAGAACAAGATATTCCTCGGAATTGCTTTCTAATTCCCACTTGGCGTCAAACAGGAAATCGTCCCATTCTTCAAGACTTATATCGCTTATGCCGCTTGCCATAATGCTGTTCTGAGTTCTTTCACTGAAGTATCTTACAGTATAATTTACATTCGGAGGAAGCATGGGCAAATTAGTAAAGACCTCGCCCGCGTCCGAACGCGCGATCCATGAAACGTTCGCGTTTGAAACGGATATTTCAGCCGTCCTCAGCGGAGCGGGCAGATACACCGCCGGATAATCCTGGGCGTAAACAATACTGTAGCTCTGCGCGTCGGTAAGCTCCGTAAGCCGCTCCGCCCACGGGTATTTGTTTGTCAGCAGATAGCTTTCATCATAGAAAAAGCTTTCCTCAGCGTTTGCCTTGTTTTGTTCTATGACCTTTTCAACTGCTACGGCAAGCCTTTCAAAGCTCATGAGCTGCGAGGTCTCCTGCCACTTTCTGCTTCCCCTGACCGTCTCGCTGTCGTCGGTCCAAAGACCTGTTTCGCTGTCATAGACGTTAAAGACCTGCGTTTTCATATAGGTTGGCTCGGAAGAACTGATAATATACAGCAGCACGCTTTCGCCTCTTAAAAGCTCGTCGGCACGTCCCGAAAATGTTTTGTACTCGCCTCGGTACGCCGTCTCGCCGCTTCCGCCGAAGCTAAACATACTCACCGCCGCTTCAAATTTATCGTAATAAGGAGCAACCGACGGCTTAGGAACGAGAAGAGCCAGCAGAACTGCGGCTAAAGTGAAGTCCGTATAGACCGACGCCGCCGATCCAGCCGTACCGCCGCGGAAAGAACCCTTTAAAAGGCGTTTCCGTCCGTCAATAATAAAGAAGATCAGATTTAGAGAGGCGATCAGCGCGCAATAAGCGTCAGGCACTCTCGCCGCCGCTTTTACAGCGATCGCAAATGGTATCAGGGATACCAGCGCAAGCATTGAGGAGCGGTAAATTATTCTCGTAAAATAATAAAACGCCGACGTAAGAAAGAATACCATCAGCGGCATAAGGGTGAGCATAAAGTCCGCAACTGTTTCCTCAGCCTGAGCGCCCGAAAAAAACCATCTTATAAAAGCGAACCAGCTGTCCCAGTTCCTGCCTATGAACAGGGACGGAATAACTGCAAACACCGTGACCAGCGTGCCGAAATATATAAAGCCTCCGAATTTTTTTCTCCGGAAGAAATCAAAGGCTTTTATCAGTCCAAATGCAGCCGCCGAACCTGCCAGCGTGTAAATATTAAAAGCATTTTCGGTATATACATACAGCACCGCCGACAATGCCGCCGTACACAGCAGCCATAAAAGAAAGGTCTCTCCGTGCTTTTTCGCCGCGCTGAAAACCTTTTCCGACGCTTCAGTCATCAGCTTTTTCCGCCTTTTTTAGTCATAACAAGGATCGTTGCAAGCACGGCTATCACAGAAGCCATTATCACGATGACGATGACCACTCCTATGCTCAGACCGCCCTGCTGAACAGTCTGCACCTGCTGTGCCGCAGGAACAGCCTCTGCGGTTGTTTCCGTCTGCTCACCGGTATCTGCCGCAGAAGCCGTACCGGTCTCCGCTTCGGAATTATCATACGCCGTGTATTTGTCATCATAGGCGGCGTTATTTTCCTCGGAAACCTCCGCTTTAAGGGAGTACTCACCGATAAGGTCGGCGGCTATTGCAATGTTGTTCTGCTTCCAGCTTCCGTAACTTTCCTCAGAATCCTCATAGCAGTGCACAGACGCGCTCACATTGCGGAAAACGTCGCTGTCCAGCGCAGGAGCCTCCTTGCCGTAAGCGTAAATATCCTTAAGATTATTGCAGTCTGCAAAAACGCTGCTTCCTATCTTTTTAACGTCGGGACCTATTGAAATGCTCTCAAACCCGCATTTGCTGAACGTGTTGGGGTACAGCTCCGAAATTCCCGCGGGAATGACAAATTCCGTCAGAGCCTTGCAGTCCTGAAACGCGCCCTCTCCGATATACGTTACCGCCGCCGACACGGGGATCTCCTCCAAAGCTTCGCAGGAAGCAAAGGCGTAATCATCGATCTTCGTAACGGCGGCAGGCATTAGTACCTTTACCAGCTTTCTGTTGCCGGAAAAGGCGTTCTTACCGATCTCGGAAGTGTTTTTGGGCAAAGTCAGCACAGTAAGCTGATTGCGGGACGGCAGGGCGTTTTCGGGAATTGACCCGCCCTCGGTCTCCGTACCCGCAAGTTCGATTATCTCCAGATTGGGAATAGCGGCAAGTGCGCCGTAGTCCGCATCATTAAGCGTACCCGACAGCACCGCGATATTCTTGATAAAATTGTAGTCCGTGCCGTCGGCAGCTTCGCTTATAGCGTCCGCAAGCTTTCCGGTTTCAAAGGACTGCACCGTGAGATTCTCCGTGCTTTCCTCCGCTCTTGCGGGGATCGCCATTATCACTATGCCCACCAGAAAAGCCACTGCAAGAATAAGAACCAGTATTCTTGCCGCCAAAGGTTTTTTCTTGTTTTTATTGTATGTAAACTTTGCCATGATTACTCCTTTCCGACTGTAGGACTAAACGTTTGCCGTATTCTCCGCAGAAGACGGAGAAGCTTCCGTACCCTGTTCCGCGTTCTGCGCCGGAGCTTTCGGAGGCGTGCGGTTTTCCTCTCCCCTGCCTATTGAGAACCGTCCCGCCACCTGTATCTCCTGCGGAGTAAACAGCAGCACGTCCGTAGTGAGAGGATTTTTCGCCTTTCTGTACTCGCTGAGAATGACCGTGCCCAGTCCCTCCAAAATATTGTTGGTAATATTTTTAAGCACCAGAAGATTTTCGCGGGATGGAGCCACAACCAGAAATTTTGCTCCCAGCTTTTCGTACACCGCCGACCTGAACTCGTTGCACATTATAAGCGAGCTGCAAAATGCGGGAGCGGAGATTTTAAAGTCCAGCGCCTTGATATTATCGCCGAGAGTTTCCTCTTTTATCTCGGCTTTTGAGAGTATCCTGCACATATTTCTGTCCGCAACGGAAAATACAACCTCCCGGGGAACCCCCCACTTTTTCAGGGTATCTTCGTCGAGAAAATGTATTATCTCGTCGTCTGGGGTATAGACCGCTACCTTTTTCAAGCCCTCCACAAAGTCCGCGCTTATCATATCCGCGGCAACGTCCTTGTCACGCATGATGAGCAGCCGCAGGAACTCCTGCCCGTTGGTAAAGGACACCATCCTGCCCTTTGTCAGGCAATCGTGCTCAAGGCGGTTTATCAGCATATCAAGCTCTTCGTCGGAGCGGCTTTTCTCATATGCCGACCGCGCGTCGCTCACGTCCACAGTAAACATAACCGTGCCGTTGGACACCTCGTACTGACCGTCGTCCCGCTTCGATACTATATTGAACTGCCGCCGCTTCAGCGCGTTCCTGAATCCGGCGTCAAATTTATCGCGGACGAAAAGACCGCCGAATTTTTCCGCAAGCTTCATAAGCCGCGACTCTCCTTTCGGTAACAAATACATACAGTAAGTATAACATATTCCGCGGGATTTGTACACAGGTTTCGTAAAAAATATTCGGATATTTTAATCGTGCCGCTGCTCCTCATTTGAGAACATTTCGCAGAAGCGACCTGCAAAGGCGGGAGGCTCCCCCTTTGCATAAAGATGGGAAATATCCCCTATAGCGCTCGCTCTGAAAAAGGCGGTGCCCTCCCGCCGCTCCTCGGAGCAAATGGTCGTCACCGATGTGGGAGCGGTCATAAGACTGTGCCATAATATCATCGGCGAAACCCCGAAAAGGTGTCCCAGCATAACGCACTGAACGCCGAAGTGACAGAAAAACACGATAGTATCCTCGTTGGGTTTTTCCGCGCGGTAAACAAGTCCGTCACGTCTGTAGCCGTGGCGTGCAAGTATCTCGTCCAGACCGTCCCAGACCGCTTTAAGCCCTGCCTCCATGCCCGCGGACTTCATTACCGGCACATTGTACCAGCCGTTCCTTTGATAATATTCGGGAACGGCCGTCCAGTCGGCAGGGAGCATATCCCACGGGATACGCTTCATGCCCGTTACGGGGTCGTCTATCCGCACGTCGTATTCCCGCAGCCATGGCAGGACTTCCGCTTCACGTCCCGCCTTTTTAAGCGTAAAGGAAGCAGTGTCGCGGGCGCGTCCCAGAGGGGAAACGTAGTACTGCTTAACGACCAGGGGAGCGATTCGCTCCGAAAGCATTTCGGCTTCACGCCAGCCTTTTTCGGTGAGGGAATCTATGGAATAATCCGGATCGCCGTGGCGTATTATCATAATTTTCATATATGCAAAAGTCCTCCGGTATGATTTGTATTTTATTATATTATTATAACGCTTCCGGAGTATTATGTCAACTTTAAAAGGCGGACAATATCCCGTCCGCCGTTTGTATTTATCTCAGATTTATTATTTTTTTGCCCGGCTTTTTTGCCATACGCACGGTCTGAGCCGCGCCGCTTCGCCGGCTCTTTTCGTCATAATAGCAAACGCAAATGTCGCCTGTTTCCGCAAGGCGGGCGTTGTGTTTTTTCAGGCATTCCTTACTGTAGTGTTCCGAAACGATTTCAACGCTGTCCGCCGCTTCAAGTATTTTCAGGTACTCTTCTTTATCAAGTCTGCTCCACCTTGCGGTATGCTCCTCGGGAGGACAGGGCAGTACCAAATGCAGCTTTATATACGGAACACGCTCGTCTCTAAGTATCAGAATAACGTTTTCGCACAGCATATCCCAGCCTATCGCTCCGCCCGCATAAAAGTCGGTGGCGCCCTCCATCAAAAGATTTTTAATAGTTTTCATAAGCTTTGGAATAGTTTCAATGTCGTTTTCAATTGTTCTTTGACCTGTAAAGAATACTTTTTTCATATTATCTTCTCCTTATTTTGCTTGATTTTATCGCATCTATTATACGATAAAAATTATTAAATTTTAAGTGTTTTTCGTATATAATATACGAAAAGGTGTGAATATCATGACAATACTTGAAAGAATACTAAAACTGAGAGAAGAACGCGGCTGGACTGAATACCGTTTATCCGAGGAATCCGGCATTCCTCAATCCACTATTTCCTCATGGTTTCGTAAAAATGTTAATCCGTCAAAAAAGTCTCTTGAAAAAATATGTGCGGCGTTTAATATGACAATGTCACAGCTTTTTGCGTTTGACAACGAACCTATCGTTTTAACCGATAAGCAGCGGCAGATGCTTGAAAATTGGAACAAATTAAACTCTAAGCAACAGGATATTATATTGGAGCTTCTTGCTTCAATGCTTCCATAAAAGGACGGTACATTTCCGTCCTTTTGCTTTGACTTGATTTATCTCTGTGACCTGTAAAAAGCACTTTTTAATCAGACGTCACCTAAAACATAATATTTTGTAACTATTATAGCCTATTGAATAATATTTGTCAATAATATTATTTAATAGGCTATTAATTTTTAAAGCAATACATATTATAATTTATTATGCAGGAGGTGATATTAAATGGAGCTTGACTGGTTTGAGGTCGGTGAAAGAATAAGCGTCCAGCGTAATAAACTGGGACTTAAACAGCAAGATATATACGATAAAATGTCAATTTCACAAAATCATTACAGCCGGGTCGAAAACGGTCATGTCGGCATATCTGTTGAAAAACTGATTCAACTAAGCGATATTTTGAATATTTCAATTGATTATATTTTAACCGGAAAAACACCAAGGTGTAATAAAACCGATTTTGAGGAAAAGTACAGCAAACTTACTCATAAGCAAAAGAAATATATTGACCAGCAAATTGACTGCCTCAAAAAACTTGATTTAAAATGACTGCGATAATAAAGTAAAGATGAATATCATTTATGAAAAAGGACGGTAACATTATTCCGTCCTTTTGCTTTGTCTTGATTAGTTGTTCTGTAACCTGTAAAGAATACTTTTTTCATAAAATATCACCTCTTATATAATCATTAATAGCCTTGAGCAAAACGTAGCAAAGCGAATAAACAAGCGGTTTTGCAAGACATAATAAACAAAATAATCACTAAAAAATATAGAAACAGCCAACCGACTTTGGTATAATTAAATTGAACTAAA